>Ga0208610_100079_pt1 | contig 42896 bp, 41 predicted proteins | sample SubbioR11Jul_8A2_FD_184815 | JGI IMG/M metagenome (GOLD analysis project Ga0208610, IMG submission 184815) | Serpentinite rock and fluid subsurface biosphere microbial communities from McLaughlin Reserve, California, USA - CR11Jul_8A2 (SPAdes) | ecosystem: Environmental > Terrestrial > Deep... | reverse complement strand
TCTGCCACTTCCTGTGTGGCGCGACCGGAGTTTTCCGCAAGGCGTCGTACCTCCTCGGCTACCACAGCAAAGCCTCGTCCTTGCTCACCGGCTCGAGCCGCCTCGATCGCCGCATTGAGTGCCAACAAGTTAGTTTGCGAGGCAATATCTTCAATCACCTGCATAAATTCGCCGATTCTGACGGAGCTCTGTTCCAAGGTGTCCATCTGTTCGCCGACCCGGTTCATGCTCATGCTGACGTTCTCCACAGCTTCTCCCCCGTGCCGGGCAGTACGACTGGTGGAATCGACGACTTGGACTGCATCGTGAGCCTGTCGAGCCGAACTCTCCGATGATACCGCCATTTGCTCAATGCTTCTAAGCAATTCCTTCACTTGCATTGCCTGGTCTTGGCTGCCGCTGCGGACCTGTTCTGTACCGGCGATAATCTGCCCCACGGCAGCCGTCAGTTTGGCGTTAATCTCTTTAACAAGTCCAAACCACTTGCGCGTGCCTTTAACCATGCGCCGGATATTTTCGGCCATTTCGTTAATCTGTCCCCAACCATAGTCCTGCTTTTCCGTAACATCAGAAAGGTCGCCTTTAATGGCTCTGGCTGTGTTATTTATGGATGCGCTGATTGCCGCATCCACAGAAGCAAGCATTATATAGCAGATAACTAGTGATAACGATAAGCCCAAGGCAAAGCCGAGCAAAAGACCCGCCCAGCCGGCCACATGCCTACCAACTAAGGTGAGGGTGGCGGTCAACAAACAAACAAAAGCTGCGAGAATCATAATTCGGAAGCGAACCTGTTGCATTGCAATTTCATCTCCTTAAAAAAAAATTTAGCTCACAACTCTTCTAAGATCCTTCCCCCTCCCAGCATAATGTACTCCTTCATCATCCCAATATTCACCAAGCGATGCAATTTTCCTGCTGCTGAATTTATGAGAATATTAAGAATTTAGTTTTAACTTTTCTTTTAACTGGTTTTGTTCGCTTTTTGAGTTTTTTTGACCGCTCGCCTCCCCCATGATATAATCAAAACGATAAAAGCTGGGGAGGCGAAATAATGAATAAGAACCCCTATAACTTAGACGAAACCATCAGTGTAGCGCGCAGCGCTTTTGCCCAGAAACCGGCGCTGGAGATGGCGGCTAACAGCGGTTGCCTTTATGATTTGCACAAACAACGCTTTACTGTGCCTTTTTTGGGGCAGAAATACGCTGTCAGCTACCCCGACGGGCTTGTTTCGGTTAACTGCGGCCAAGCGGAAGCACCGCTAATTACGGCTATCCTGCTTTTGCACTACTTGAGCCACTCTACCGGAGCTGCGCTCTCGCGCAACTGGATCTCCTATAAAGACCTTCCGGGTGGCAGCCTTTACCTTGAGCCATTCAAAAACCGTGCCGTCATTCCCTTTGTGAAGAAATTCGGCGGACGTCCAGCTGATTTTGCGCTAGCCGCAGAAAAACTGGGTGGGGAACAGGCAAAGCACGGCGATATCGCGTATATTATTCCCGCCCTTCCCCGTGTTCCCCTTTTATACATACTCTGGCAGGGGGACGAAGAATTCCCGCCAAATGCCACCATTCTCTTTGATGACTGCGCCAATAGCTATCTGCATACAGAAGATTATGCTATTCTCGCCGGCATGACGGTTGGCGCTATGCTGACCGCGCTTAAAGGCTGACTTTCTTTCGTAATGCCGTTGCCAAACGCTGCCGCCGCTCTTTCGGCGGAACTTCGTTCCTGCAAACCTGTTCGGGCGGGTTTGAAACCCGCCCCTACGGACTGCCGCACAGCGGCGGAACTTCGTTAAGCAAAAGGAGAGTCTCCCGCTGTTGACGGGAGACCCTCCTTTTGTTTAGCTTAAAACTAGTTAGATCATGGTGGCGTTTGGCACATCATTGCCGGTCAGCGCCCGGTAAGCCTGCTGCAGAAGCTGCACCGTATAAATGGGGTTGTGGACGCCCAAGCTGCCGTCTTGAGTAATTAACACATGGTTAAACGCCGCTTGGTACACTTCATTTGGCACTTCGGCAAGCGGTTCGCCGCCTGCATTCATAAAGCGAATTCTGCCGGCTTCCACCGTAAAGCTGCCTCCGTCTATTGCTGCCCCGATAGCCTCCTCCAGCACGCGCAATAATCCTGTCACTTCATCCTGGAAGCCTTTTTGCTCACCGTCGCCGTCATAATCTTTACCGGCCGGCAAATTGAAAGTTGTGATATTCTGATGACATTGGCCGCACGCTGCCTGCACATCGTCAATCCGGAAGGTATGTTGCCGGAAACCACCTTCTCCCATTGTCATATGGCAGTCAACGCAACTGTTAGTCAGTTCCGAATGAGCTGTCGTGCTGCCGTAGTCAAATCCTTCTGCCCGCAGCCCGCCGCTGGCGGTAAACACATCTGCCTGACTGCTGTAATGCGGTGCAGGCCGCTCCGGATTATTGATATCCGGCGTCCGCCGCGAATTATGGCAAGCCATACATTGAGCCCCGCTGCCACCGCCCACTCCTTCCGCCGTAGGCAAATCAATAGTGCCGGCCGCAAGCAACTCCATCCCCTGGCCGCTATGACATGCCCGGCAGTCAATAGAAACAAAGAAATCGCGCTCAATCGCCGCCACTTCATTAAGCTCTCCGGCAAACGCTCCGCCGTCATGGCAAGCAACGCAATTGTCTCGCTGCGCAGGCAGAAGTAAGATGTTGCTATGGGCTGAATACACCCATTGCCCTACCAGCGCGCTAATATCCAGTTCCTCCCTTACCCCGTTTGGCGGCGGCGTGACATCATTCCTAGGCGGGCAGCCGCTGGCGACCAGCATACTTGTCAGCGCGAGCGCAACCAAGATTACCCATTTCCTCCTGTTCATGGAAACAGCTCCTTCCAAAATCAAGTTATACTATCTGCTATCTTTGCCAAAGAAAGACAGTTTATGTATAGGCCCTAAAAAAATAACGACTGCCGGAGTTGGCAGTCGATGAAACTATCTTTTAATTTTTCGTCGGATGATGCTTAACCAGAGTGCCAACTCCTCCACCCGCAGCAAGTAAGCCGCGAGCAGATAGACGGCCGCGCCGAGAGCAATCAGGCTACCCAGCTCCAGAACCTGCCGAAAAAAACTGCCGCCGGTCAGAAAATTACTGCCAAGCTGTACCACAATCGCCATCAGAAGAGCGGCTAAGCTACTCTTTTGCAAGGTGAGCAACAGTTGGCGACCGGCAAAAGCGCCAATCTTCAAGCGAAGCAAGACCAAAAGCCCCGCAGCCCCCGCATAAACGGCTAAGGAAGTGCCTAGAGCAATCCCGCCCAGTCCCAACGGTTTAATTAACAGCCAGTTAAAGAAAATGTTGAGCAGCCCGGTAAAGAGCATGGCTAGCATAGGGGTGCGCGTATCTTTTAAAGCGAAAAAAACCCTTTTTATCAGCAGCAGCATCCCGAGCGGCAACAGCCCTATACTGTAAAAGGCCAGAGCATTCGCCGTCTTAGCAGTAGCCAACATGCCAAATTCGCCCCGCTCAAAGATTAGACGCACCACAGGCTCCCGCAAAAGCAACAGCCCCACCATGATAGGCAGGATCAGCAGTATAATCAGGCCTGCTCCCTGACGGAAAATGACCTTAAACTCCTTCATTTTACGCTCCACGTTTAGTTCGACCAAAGTGGGATAAATCACCGTCAATAGCGCTAAAACAATTATCCCGTTTGGCAACAGATAAATCCGGCTGGCAAAACTAAGTGCCGTCAGACTTCCGTCAGGCAAGAGGGAGCCAAACATCCGATCTACCAACGTCTTTATCTCAATGGCTGCGCCGCCCAGCAAAATCGGCGGCAGTACCACCGCCATTTTTCTCAGCCCGGGATGCTGCAAATCTAACTTTCCCTGAAAAACACCATGCCTGGCGACCGCCGGCAACTGGCTAAAAAACTGGCTGGCAAACCCGACCGTAGTCCCCCAGGCTAAGCCAACAATGCCGTAACTCATCCCTAAAAAAAGAGCTGTGCCAATAATAATCAAATTGCTGGCATAGGCCGGAATAGCCGGAATTAAAAAATTTCTCTTGGTATGCAATACACCGCTGGAAAGACCGGACAAGCCCATAAATAAAAGTCCTGGCAGTAGGATTCTTGCCATCACTACGGTGCTCTCATACTTTTCGCCGCTAAAACCAGGCGCGACCAGCCGCACAACCCAGGGAGCAGAGATTACCAGCGCGACGCTCAGGAGCGTAAGCAGAGCGGCAAGAATGACAAATGAAGTCAGCGCCAGAGACTGGCCTGCCCGCTCCCGATGGTACTCCCCATACACCGGAATAAAAGCAGTTTTAATCGAATCGTTAAAAGATAAGAACAAAAGCTGCGGCAAGACGACCGCCGCCATATAGGCATCAGTTTCCGCCGAAGCACCGAAGCGATAAGCAATGGCAGCTTCTCGCAAAAAACCTAGCAGTCTGGAAAAAACCAGTAATCCTGCCACGATTCCTGTCCATTTAAAGATGGTGCTGTTTGACATTGGCTATTCCCTCAAATCGCAACTTGCTTTCCGGCTTAGTTAGTAATTTGAATCCAAGTATTGTTAAAGCGCAAATCCAGCTCCGTTCCGTCTTGATAAAAATAACGTGTCTTTCCGTCGCTTTTCTCCCAGCGGATTTCATATTTTCGCCCTGCCTGATACAATAAAGCCTGACCTGCACCTGTCAAATCAACTTCCACAAGCTCAGTGCCAGGCACATTTACGTACCTGGCGCTGCGCACAATCACCCGATAAGCGCTGTATTGCTGCTCCGTCTCCCGATCTTGATGCGGACTGCCGTTGATAAAGCGCAGATACACTCCGCTCTCCGCATCAAATAAGTAACTTATCATGTTTTGGCTATTATAGCTTATTTCGATGCTGCTCGCCAATTCATAGCCGTCCGGCAGGCTGCTTTCTGTCACTGTCTCCGCCCGCACAGCGGCATTACCGCGGGCAGCGGCAAGCCTTTCCAGACTGGTGTAAAGGTTGTGAGGCGCCAGCCGCGCGGAATCACGAAACAAGTAGGTAGAGCTGGTTATTTCCTTAATGCCTAAACTGCGAATTAATTCCTCAGTTCGAAATGAATAACCGGAATGCGCCACTATTTTACCGTGTTCCCTAGCCTGTGCCGCTAAATGCGGCCGCATGCTCCGAATAGGTCCGACAATCACATCCTGCGCAAAGAGCCGATCATAAACTGCCAGGAAGCGGGTCACGCCTCCCTCCACCATAAATTCGTAGACAATGCTGGCTTCCTGCAATCCGGACTGTGGTCTGGCTTTACGATAATTATCAACTACCACCATCACCGGTTCCACTCGCTTGATAACTTCTTGTTCCGGTACTGCCTCCAAATCTTGCTCCGGAAGGCTAGGCGCAGCCGGGTTACTTCTACAACCGGCCGGTGCTACCGCTAGCAGCAACAAAACCAATGCAAGGAGCCATCTTTTTTTCATGATCCTTCCTCCCCATCACTAAGCACACGCAAAAACTGAGGGGCCTTTAGCTTATCCCCTCAGAAAAAAGTTGTTGCTTTATCAATGCCAACAACGAGTCCGACCTCTGAGCTCCGACCTCCGGTAATGGAATCGGTTATTTCGCCGATTCCGACGAGTCCGACCTCTGACATCTGACCTCTAAAAAACCAGCCCGGTGCGCATGATTAAGAGGGCGCTCATGCTGAAAAAGACAGAAATACCGTAGATAACCAATACAGTCTGACGATGCGAAAGTCCCCTGCTTAGCAACCGGTGGTGAATATGCTTTTTATCTGCCTGAAAAATCGGCTTATGCGCACGGAAGCGGCGAAAAATGGCAAAACAGGTATCGAAAATTGGCACACCCAAGACGATAATCGGCACGATAAAGGCCACCACAGTTATTCCTTTTAGCAAGCCGTAGACGGCCAAGACCGAAATCATAAAACCGAGAAACATACTGCCGGAATCACCGAGAAAGATTTTTGCCGGAAAAAAATTATAACGGAGAAAGCCTAAAACTGCGCCGGCAAGAGCAATAGACAAAAGCGGTACGGTGGTTTGACCCATCTGGTGGGCGATTAAAGCAAAAGTCAAAAGTGCGATAACGGAAACGCCGGAGGCTAAACCATCCAAGCCATCGATTAAGTTGACAGCATTGGTGACAGAAACTATCCAAAAAATAGTGAACGGCACACCCAAGATGCCCAGATAGAAATAACCGTTAAAGGGATTGCTAACGAGTTGAATCTGAATCCCGGAGATGATCACAATAATGGCGGCCACCGTTTGACCTAACAGTTTTGTTTTTGGCGAAATCCCGCGGATATCGTCGGCCACGCCAAGGAGCAGAATGACTGTGCCGCCGGCAATCAGCCCGACCACCCGCTGGTCGTCACCCAGCAAAAGAGCGGCAGCAGCAAGAAAACCGAGAAAAACGGCCGGCCCACCCAGACGAGGAATGATCCGGTCATGAATCTTGCGCTTACCCGGCTTGTCCAGAGCCCCAATGCTGAAGGCAAGACGCGAGACGAGCGGCGTAGTAAACAGCGCAACTAAAAAAGCGATGCCAAAAAGATAAAGATACTGCTGCATGATTAGTCCCCCTCAGGCAAATAAAGCCCTTTCTCTCTTTTCTTTTCTCAATATCAACGCAAACCTATTTTAGGCCTACAGTATGGTTTTATCACAAATGAACACTTTTTACAATCCCTGTTTTACAGAAGGGTTTTCTTGGATTAACACTGCCTCCTACCACTGGTAAAAAGCCTCTGCTGCGTTACCGCAGCCAGAAAAGCCGGCATAATCCGCACGCGTAAAATGCGTTTAGGCTGCTGAATCAGCCTGTAAAACCATTCCAGCCCCAAGCGCTGATAAAGCAGCGGCGCCCGTTTCAGGCGGCCGGAAAGCACATCGAAGGAGCCGCCCACAACCATCAAAAGTTTAGCGCCGGAAGCTGCCCCATGTTTGGCCACAAACAGCTCTTGGCGAGGACTGCCAAGGGCGACAAAAACCATGTCGGCGCCGGAAGCAGCTATGTCGCAGGCAATTTCTTCGTCTGCCGCCTGCGGCAGGTAGCCGTGCGCCGTTCCTGCCACTAATAATGAGGGATATCTCTCTTTCAACTTAGAGGCGGCGGCGGTAGCCACCCCTTCCGCAGCGCCGAAAAGAAAGACCTTTTTTCCTTCCGCAGCCGCTAAGGCTACCAACTCCTCCATCAGGTCTATACCGGTCACCCGCTCACGAATCTGTCCGCCGCATAGCCGAGAGGCGAGCACAATGCCGATTCCGTCAGGAATCCTCAGGTCAGCAGCAAGCAGCGCCGCCTGCAGAGTACTATTCCGGCGGGCAGATAAACAAATTTCAGGATTGACCGAAGCAATAAAGTGGGGACGTTTCTGGCTAAGCTTCTCCTGCGCCCAAGCCACGGCCTCAGCAAGAGTAACTGCATCGGTGGGAATGTCTAGAATAAATTCCTGCATAAGCAGCCCCGCCTTTACTTGAGGATAAAAGCCAACACACGTCCGGCCCACTGCAGGCCATCTTGACGAAAGGCAAAGTTTCTTTCTCGCAGGAGGCGTCGTAGCTGGTCCCTCCCCTGCCAGCGTTCCAACGCTTGAGCCGTCAGCTGAACGGCTTCCAGCGCTCCCGGCTCCTCGGCGCTGCTCAGACCCAGCCGCTCTAGAAAAGCGCCTACTTTGCGGTCGTAGGCGATACCGAGTAGCGGTACGGCGGCAAGCGCAGCGAAAATCAAGGCGTGGAGGCGCATGGCCAAGACCAAGCTAAAGCAATTAAAAACGGCTAAAAGCTCGCGGGGAGCCAGTGGCTCCTGCAAAATAACAGTCTGGGACTTCATCAAACCGGCTAGCTTTTCCGCTGCCGCCAAATCTTCAGGATAATGCATCGGAACAAGCACGGTGACGGCGGCAAGCTCCCGGGTGATGCAATCGGCGGCGGCGGCAATGGCCGTTAATGTTTTTGCTTCCTCATGCCAGGAACGAACGGCAATCCCCACCACCGGTTTGCCGACAGGTAGCGCCTCAATAACCGCGGCGGCTCTTCCGTTTGGATCTGCCGGCTCCAACAGAAAGGCGGGATCCACAGTCAGCGTCAGCTGAGGGCGTGTGACACCGAGCTTGAGCAACTCGTCGAGGGAGCCTTGGTCGCGAACGGAAATCAGGGAAACGCGGTTAACGATTAGCCTAGTCAGAAGCCGGTTATATTTTTTACGGATGGGCCCGATGCCTTGGGCGTAAAAGATGGTTTTTTTGCCTAGCAAGCTTGCCAGCAGTACAAGCCCAAGGTAATAGGGGATGGAAAGGCCGCGGCCGGTACTGTCTTGCAGAAGGCCGCCGCCGCCGCTGATTAAGGCGTGAGATCCTAGGACGGCGCGCACGATAGCCAAGAAATTAGTGCGACTTACCGCATTAACGGCTAGGCGGGCGGCTGTAGTGGCCGGTTCCGCAGAGAGGACGGTAAATTGCAATGTCTCGCCCTGCTCGGCTGCGAGAGAGTCTAACGTTGTCACTATACTCTCCAGAATTGCTTCGTCACCGGCGTTATTAAAACCATAATAACCGGAGATAACAATTTTTTTCATGAAATTTTCACCTTATTCTCCCAGAAGCGGGTGAGCAAAATAAGAGCTCCATAAAGAATCAGTCCGACTGCAACTCCTGTCCAGAGACCGTTAAAAGAGCGGAAAAGAGCGCTGTAAAAAGCGGTCGGCGTAGTAAAATGCATAAAGGTATTTGCCATGGAGACGGGAGCAATGGAGCCGATTACTACCAAGGCAGTAGTTATGACAGAGCGCGAGCCTTTAGCCAGCAAAGCCAGGCCCAGCAGTGCTGCCGGGTAGGCAAAGAGAAACTCCTTAAATCTAGGGCGGACGACTAATAAGGATTCAAGCAGCTCGCGCAGGCGCAATTCCAGGGCAAGAACAGGGACTCCGGGAACATTTCCGGTACGAGCCACATAAAAAAGACCGATTGTAGCCAAGGTTAGAAAGGCTGCTAAATAAGACAGCAGCAGCGGACGGGAAAAAAAACTGCCGATGACATGTATCAGACGAGCAAGCGTCCAGCCTGGAGACTGACAGTAAAAAATACGACTGATTGCGAGTGGCACAAGCACCACCAGCGGCAGCACATGAACCAGTTTAACGCCGCGGAAAAGGGCTGTACCACCGGCAAAGTATGGCGTGGAAGGAAGTGCCGCAACCAGTGCGCCTCCGGCAGCCACCAGCAAAAATGTGCGGCAGATAGTAACTAAAGACCAGCTAAGCGCGGCTCTATCGTCTTTGACCGGCAAGGGCAGCCTGTTTAGTTGCTGGCTTACCACAGCCAAAAGACTAAAGAGCAGCGCTGCCAACACAGAGCCAAACTGCAATGCCAAGTTGACGGAAAAAAGCGGGAACATGAGCAGTAAGCCGGCAAAAGTGCCAACGAAAACTAACCAGAGCAGGCATGTTTCGCGGCGCAAAATGGCGGAGACGAGCAAGGCGGCGGCAGCGGCAAGACCTAGCAGCATCAGCAAGAGCTGCGGCGGCTCGTGGCCAGGCAAGCTGACAGCCCGAGCCGTAGCTCCCCGATAGCCATAACTCGCCAAAACCTCCGTCACGCTTTCAACCAGCGCCAGCGATTCGGCTAGCGGGTTCGCTTCGGCTAGCGGCAGGCGAATGTAAACAAGGCGCACACGGCGTTCCTGGACAGAGTTTGCGATTGATTGAACAGGCCTTCCCGGCTGGTTCGGGTGGATCAACAGAGTTTGGTAGCCCACAAGGGCAGAGAGTTGAGAAATTCCCGCCGGACGCTTTGCAAATTCGACAATTCCCAGCGCTTGGCCTGACTCGCGGATGGCGGCTGCCGCCGCCGCCAAGTGATCAGGATAGCCGGTTACTTCCGGCCCGTCAAACATGATCGCAGAAAGGGCTTCCGCCGGCAACGCAAAAAACTCGCCCAGCGTCTCCCTTACTGCAGCTTCGCTGGTTAAAAAAGCATTATCCGGTCGTGGCACCAAGCGCAGGTCGGCTTGGCGCAAAAGAGCTACATCCGCCGGGTCAAGACCGATGCGCAGACCGAGCACACGCTCTAAATCTTCATCTATCTCAATCAGGAAGGGCTGCCGGCTAAAGTCGGTACGGACAGGCTTTTGCAATTTAAGCTCCGCTTTATGCGCAAGCCGCTTGGCCAATAGCTTATCCTCGAGCAAAAGATAGGTAGTGTTAGGCTGAATTAGCTTGCTTTCCAGCAAGGGCAGCAGCACGGAGCTGCTCTCCCCGGTCAGTCGCCAGCTATGAATTAGCTGACTGCCTGTAGCAGCAGTCAGAACACCATCATTTTGATAACGCCTTACCTCTGCTTCACCGATAGCTACAGCCGTCACACCCAAAGAGCGGAGCTGAGTTAAGACTTCTGCCGGCGCAAGATTGGCTTCCCTGGCAAGCTGCCGTACTTCCTCGAAGGCAACGCTGATTTCCACATCGCGCAAATCCCATTCTGCGACATCGTTTTGCACGGCGGTGTAAACACCGGCCAAGACACCAATGGCAAAGAGCAAAAAGAGAATTTTTTTCATCTTCCATCTCCTGCCCATTTATTCTGAAATATTCTCAATACAGAAACATCAATCCTCGCTTTTTTTATTACTGCGAAGATGTTTGCGAGATACTTTCTTCCTCCCAGAGCAGGTAGCGCCGCACCGTCTCCTGCAGGACAGCTTCATCCAGCTGCACATAAGACACAGAGTTTACATTGATGCTCTTTCCGGGGAGAGTAACTGTGACTACTTCTGATAAATTAAGCTTGGCGGCTCGGCGGCTAAAAGCGAGCAGCTGCTGGAGCGGCAAATCAGTACGGATATGAGTGGCTGCTTCTTCCAGCAATCTGGGCAGTTTCAGCAATGTTCTGGGGCGGAGCAGTTCTGCCGAGACCAGCTTGAGAAATTCCTGTTGCCGGCGCATGCGTGCAAAATCACCTTCCGCATCGCCGCGGTAACGAACATACTGCAGCGCCTGGTCGCCGCTAAGACGCTGCCTGCCTGCCCTCAAATTGATGGGATAATTCGCCGACAAATGAACCATCCGGCGTTGCACGTCCACTTCAACCCCGCCGAGAATATCTACCAAGCTGGCAAAGCCGTTAAAGTTGGTAAAGACGTAGTGCTGCAACGGAACGCCCAGCAGTCCCTCCACCGTGCTTTTCATTTGCGAGATTCCGCCTTTATAGCTCATGACGTGATTTAGCTTGTCCTGTCCCCTTCCCGGTACTTCTACTCGGGCATCGCGTGGAATTGAAATTAAGGAAACATTACCTGTATCTTCATTGATACTCATCACCATAATAGTGTCAGCCCGAGCCCGCTCATTCCCCAACTGGTCAAGACCTAGGAGCAGGATGTTAGTAATGTTTTTCTCCCCACTGGGATTACTCGTCTGCGGGAGAGCCGAACTGTCGGGAATCACGGGATTATCATGGATGCGCAACCAAACAGAGCAACCCCAGGTTGCTACTGACAACACTCCCAGCAAAATAAGTGCAAATGCGTATCTTCCGCCTTTTCTCAAAAAAAGCACCACCTTCTCTTATACAACGCTATTATTATACTGGATTCGCCTCCTTCTGACAATGGAAAAGAAATACTTAAAAACTAAGCCCCCGCATTTAACTCGCAGGGGCTTGTATGCTTAACTCTCCAGCCAGACAGTCACATTTTGCGTAGTTCTGGTGCTTCTATCCAATCCAGCCATTTGGCTTAGCAATTCATTAATTGTTTTATTTAACCGCTCTGCCTCATCGCCGCTCGCAAGCAGGCGCTGCCTAGCCAATCGTTCATAGTAAGTCAGTTTTTCAGCGTAGTCGCTCGTGATATCAGCGCGAAACTGCTCTTCCGCAACTAATTTGCCAAGCAAGGTTGTGCCTGCCACAAACTGGTTCGCCTGCGTAAATGGCACTTCGAACTGGTGAATCCGGATCAAACGGCCATCCTGCGTAAAGATTGTTTCTTCCAAAGTAGGCGTCGCACCCTGCAATCTGGCATTTGAAGCCAGCACTTGCGAAGCCATGGTCAGTTGTTGCACATTTATTCTGACCACCGTGCTCTCCGTAACTCGCCTGCGATTAATGAAAATTTGTGGCTCCGGCAAAATCAATTCTTGGACACTCGTTTGCCTTGGCTGCAGAGGCGCTGCCAAAAGAATCGGTCCTTTTGTTGTTTCTGCTAGGCTGTCCTGCGGGATTCGTTCTTGTGTCGTCAAATTTGCGTACTGCTCCTGCTTTACAGGAATTGCCTTTTGCCTTTGAGGCTTATTAGTTGCTATCGCAACAGGCTGCTCAAGCAGAGGAGTTGCCGTCAGACCACCCGGCTGCGCCGGGATGAGCTCACCAGGCACAGCTTCCGGCAGATTATCCTCTGTTTCGACAGGCTTGCCGGGAGCGTCTGTTTCGGTCGACGGCTTTTGCAGCGGCGAGCTTTCCCGGTTAAGCTCTATTGTCGATTGCCGAGCAGCAGGGACGCCAGCTGTGAAAGGGGCAAGCACACTGCCAATTAACCCCCCGTTACCATAACTGTTAAGGAGAAGTCCGTTAATGCCAAAAAGAAGTAAAATGGAGGCGGCTAATGCCAAGGAACGTGTAGGTATCCGAAAAAAATGGCGCTCCTGTTTTAACTGCTCCAATCTCAAAAGAGCCATTACCTGCGCAGCAAATTCGGGTGGCGGAGGAGCAACAGGCTGTTTTAGTTTGCAAAGAGCAGTCATGACTAGCTTCATTTCTTGGAGACGGCGAGAACAAGGAAGACAATCGTCTAAATGAGCTTGAAACTCCCGCTGCCGCTCCGGCAGCAACCCGTCGAGCCAGTCAGATATCAAGCTTTTAACTTCTCTGCACTTCACTAGCTTTTACTCTCCTTTCCGAGCGAGCATGAGAGCCTTCATGCTCCGTTTCCCTGTAGTTAAGATTTACACCGGAATCAGCAGCTTTTGTCAACACCAGCTTGCGCAAGGCTTCTTTGGCCCGGCTGAGCCGTGAACGAACCGTACCAAGCGAACAGTTTAGCGTTACAGCAATTTCCTCATACGAAAGCTCTTCAACTTCCCGTAGCAACAAGACTGCTTTTTGTTCTCTGGACAAATCATCCAGCGCCTTTTGCATAAATTCACTCAGCTGCAAATCCATCGTCATCCGTTCAGGGTCATGCTCTGAGCAAGGCACTTCTCGCAGTATCTTGCCTTCTCCCGTCTGGAACGGTTCATCCAATGAAAAAGAAGTACCCACGCGCTGCTTACGTTGGCCGTTTAGCCAGACATTCACCGTAATCCGGTGTAACCAGGTACCAAAGTCAGCGTCGCCACGAAAATTTTCCAAAGCACGGTAAGCTCTGATAAAAGCTTCCTGCGCTAAATCCTGGGCATCCGCGTGATTGCCTGTCAGTCTCTGGGCAAGCGCAAAGACCCGCCCCTGGTAAACATTTACGAGCTGTTCAAAAGCCGTTAAATCCTTTTTTTGGGCTCTAGCAATTAACTGCGTGACAGCTTCCATTGCCAACAAACTCCTCTGCCGGCGCAGCAACTTTACCCTCTAACAATTTGACACGCTCTGGGAGGGTAAAAGTTCCGGCGTCAGCCTCTTTTTTCAAGTATAGCAAAAATATTCCTCTCTTGCCATGCACAGCTGCGGCTTCAGTCTCCGCCTTGCGTTGAGCTTGTCTGAAAATAAATCGGGTTAGTAAAAATCCAAGGTTTTTTATGGATGTAGACTTCCAGGCGATATGTACCGGGCTGAGTTACCTTGATGCTCACATTGCAGCCGGGAATTTCGTCTAGGAGCTTGCCGTTATGAATAATTCTGTGGCGCAAGCGTCCGCTAAATTCATGGGGACAATTAATTTGCAAACTGGCATTGTCGGTGAAGGGCACGACTTGACCAATGGCGTATTCTCGCTGGCCATCGCTGGCGGTAAAGATAACACCGGCGGGATTGCCTGCCCGGCAGTTAACGATAAAAGAACGCCCAAAGCGAAGCGCCTCGTAAACTTGTTGCTTGGCTTCTGTTAGCTTGCCTGAGAGGGGGCTCTCCAAAAGCAGGCAGTTATTGACTGTGCGAAAAAGAAATTCATACGGGAAAATAGTGCGACGAATAATTCCGCGGCGGATTGGCCAAGCGTGGGCATCGCTGCCGGCGATCGCCACCAACCGTCGTTGAGCGGAAATTTGGTCAAAGCGTGCCAGCGACTGCGGGCAAGGTCCGCTAATCGGGCCGTACGGGTTAAGATAGGCGTAGTATAGTCCCTGTGGAAGATTTCTCACTCCGTCACGCCACTGTGAACACCAATTCCATACTTCCATGCCGGTAAAGCCGCTTATCTCCCATTTTGACCAGCAAAAATGCTGTTTATTAAAAACGAGTGGAGAGCCTATTTCATAAGGATGGGCGATGAAGCCCAGTCCGTTTTGTCTATTTACGGCATCAATCACCTGCTGAGGGTCGCTGTCGTTCGGTGGGATCTCCGCTGTGATGCCCAACGCCAAATAATGGTGCTTAGCATTGTTAATCTCGCTCCCCACCAGAACAAGCACATCATCAATGAAACCTTCTTCGGGAAGCCCTTCCAGACTATTATGGTCTGTAATAATTACATAAGCAAGGCCAGCCGCCTTGGCCGCTCGGGCAATTTCCGGGATGGTACTGTTACCATCAGAGTAGTTACTATGAACATGAATATTGCCCAAAACCTGATACATAGCTTGCCCCCTGCCTTAGTTAATTTACTGAACTGTCCTCCTTTATGAGCGCAGGACAACTAACGAAATTATACCACAAAAACAAATTAAGACAAATTATTCGTTAAACAGGGTGTGTTTAACTTGTGATAATGTCACTATGATGAGACATTGAAGCATTCCGGGCAATGTCACCTTCCTCAAATGCTATGCTCGCACGTTTTCGCAGCTACGAACGGTCATTCTCGCTAACATGCCAAAACCTCTGGGCTTACTGCATGTGAACCATTGGCATGTCTTAACGCTGTGAATTCCCGTTCGCTAAACGCTGCTGACACTTAACGCTCGCTTCCGCATTATGTGAAAGTCTACAATATCTGCAAGGGTTTAGCGAAGACAAAAAGGTGCTGTTCTCTGTGGTGCCCGTTAGGGCGGGGTGCCCCCTTCTTAGCAGTTGCCAAGAACACCATTTTACAGGAAAAACACAGCTAAAAAGTGGAGCCGTCCAATCTTGGACGGCTCCACTTTTTTAACTGTTTGCTGCCCGGCGATTAGGGGAAATCAGCGTGTGATTAATCCGTTCCAGTTCTACCAGGGCGCGGCCGGTACCTAGTGCCACGCTCCCGATGGGATCTTGAGCCAGATAGACATTGAGACGCGTTTCCCGGCTAAGCAATTTGCCAAGACCGTCTAACATAGCGCCGCCGCCAGTCAGCACAATCCCCCGTTCAATAATATCGCCAGCCAACTCCGGCGGTGTTCTTTCCAGAACACTGCGCACAGCTGCAACCACGGCGTCAAGAGGCTCATGGATAGCTTCTAAAACGTGTTCAGTGCGAACCAAAAAAGAACGGGGCAGACCGGAGAGCAAATCGCGACCACGGACTTCCGTCTCCAAGGAACGGCTCCCCGCAAAAGCTGTCCCCACTTCCACTTTAAGCGCTTCAGCCGTCCGCTCGCCAATCAGCAGATTAAATTCCTTACGGATGAAGCGCGCAATAGCTTCATCAAACTTATCGCCGCCCACACGGACCGATTCCGTGACCACAATCTCACCTAGAGAGAGCACGGCCACATCGGTGGTGCCGCCACCAATATCGACGACCATATGACCGGTGGGCTGAAAAATATCAAGGCCGGCACCTAAGGCGGCTGCGCGAGGTTCTTCGATTAAGAAGGCATCCCGGACGCCTGCGCGCAGCACTGCTTCCACGACAGCTTTTTGCTCCACGCCGGTCGTGGCAGCAGGGATGCAGACGATGACCCTAGGGCGAATCAGTCGGCGTTTATCACAGACTTTGCCGATAAAATGACGGAGCATTACTTCGGTGATTTCAAAATCGGCAATTACTCCTTCACGCAAAGGGCGGGTGGCGACAATATTGCCTGGGGTACGACCCAGCATTTTCTGTGCCGCCTCACCGACTGCCAGAACCTGGCGGGTGTTTTGTTCAATTGCCACCACAGAAGGCTCATGAAGGACGATGCCCTTGCCCCGCAGATGAACTAAAACGGTGGCTGTTCCCAGGTCTATGCCCATATCGGTTCCGAGATTGATGGCCAACACCCCTTTTCAGCTTGTCTCCCCAAAAATGCTTCCATACTTGATTTAGTTCGGCAGTTGAGCTTTTTTTCCTTTTATGAATTCCATATTTTTTATTAATCGCCTAAATATTTCTGGCGAGTTGCCTCGCCGCCACGCAAATGACGTTCCGCTTTGTTTTTCTCCAAAACCATTTTAATCTCTCGAAAGATAAATCGGTTGATATATGGCAGCCGCTCTGTGATATCTTTGTGAACTGTCGATTTGGATACACCGAAAATCTTCGCCACTTGCCTAACTGTCGACCCGGTTTCGAGAATATAATTACTTATTTCCAGGACGCGCTGCTCGATATAGTCCTGCACTAAGCCGCCCCCTTTATGCATTTTGTAAACAATATATGTGCCGGGGGGGCAATTATGACACAATCTCAGTTACGCGGTGATTGCCGGCGCAAGCGGCAAAGCTCAAGGCAAATAGTAATCAAGCAGGTATTTGGCAAAGCGAGCGATAATCTCATCATTTTTCTCGGCAGAAATGCGTGATCCATCTCGGGTTTTAATCATCACCGACAAGGCCAGCGGCTTCCGGTCAGGAAAGTAAATCAGCGCCATGTCTGCTACACGGTTAGATGTGTCCCCGATTTTATTGGCCACCACCAATTCCGAAGCTGCATATTTGCCGATTCTATGCTTCTTGGCGTTACGGTGCAATAAAATCGCTTTATTGTATAGCTCACCGTCTATCAGTTTTCTGTTTTCCAACAATACCAACAGAGCTGTCAGATCATTCATGGTAGAAAGAATTGACGTGCGTGAACCCCGCTCAAATATCAGCCGGGCGACCTTAGTCTCTGTTAAGCCGTATGCTTGCGCGCGCCGGTTAATCAGCTCCTTCCCCAACAGGCGAATCATAATGTTTGTGGCCACGTTGTCACTTTCGGAGATCATCAGCGAAAGAATTTCCCAGTGCGCATACTGGATTCCCGGTGGTTTAAAGCGCAAAAAGCCCGTACCCTTAACCCGGTTTCCGGCTGCATAATGGTCCTGTTTCCCTAAAATATGTAAATTATCCAAAGATTGCCGCCCTTGGTTAACCTCATCCAGAAAAACAAGGAGGACTAGCGTCTTAATCAGGCTGGCCGGAAATACGCGCACATCTCCATGATGATTAAAGGACTCCCCGGTTTCAAAGTCGTAGAGACTAAACAAAAACATTTCGTTGCTTGATAATTGCTCAAGCGCCCAACTCTCGGCGGCGGCAGGCGTCATTTCTCTTTTTTCTCGCTCACTTGTGGGGTTGGCAGGAGTAGTTTCAGGAAGGGCAAACTCAAGCTGCTCCGCTGTTGTGACTTTTTCTTGCGCAGCTCTCCTTGCCAAAGGAAATAACCTATCGAACCAGAAGGAGTATGCGGCAAGCAGCGTCATAATCAAGAGCAACGCCAGCGCCAGCTGCCTATTCTGAGCATTCAACTCGCCACCCCCCCTCAAACTTAGCATTTCACCCGTTATTTTCCTGCTATCCTGCCATTTTTCCTGCTGATTATACAAAAAAAACGCTGCGCGCTTACCATAGGTAGGGGCGAGGGCATAAGTGTTCCCTTCTCTCATCTCAACAACTACCCTCTCCCTGCGGGAGAGCAACCGGGCGAACACGCAGGTTCGCCCCTACAGCACCCTTCCCGGCTATTACCCTCTCCCTGCGGGAGAGGGCTAGGGTGAGGGCCTGCTGATCCTTCTGATGGTGCCGCAAGCGGCATAGTGGTCTAGCCAAAAAAAACAGCCCGAAGGCTGTTTTAACGGGGAGAGAGAAATTGCAGCGGGTCAAGAGCTTGTCCGTCCCTGTAGACTGCAAAGTGAAGAAACGCTCCTGTGGAAGCTGCGAGTCTTGCGCTTTCACCTACAACCCCCAGCAAATCACCGCTTTTTACTTCGTCGCCTACCGAGACATAGGGCTCTTCTTGCAGGTTGGCATATTGCGAGAGGTAGCCGCCGCCATGGCGGATTTGCAATAGCCAGCCAAGACGTGGGTCTTTTGCGACCTGCTCCACCATGCCAGGCCAGGCGGCTTGCACAGCGGCTCCTGCTGCCGCCCCGATGTTGATACCTACATTGAAACGCAACTGATTGCCAATCCGGTATACTTGCTGATGGGCAAAAATGATTGGACCTTCCAGCGGCCAACGCATCGCTTCTTGCGGCATAGCCTGCTCTACTAGGGCGCTCCCGTTCGGCAACAACCCTTGCGCCAGTCCATCCTCACGAGGATCAAAGGGCTTCTCCGGCATAACTGCCGGTTGTTCTTCTCTGCCTGCGCCGACTTCACCCGGTATAGACTGCGTAATTTCCAACGGGTCACCCAGGCCGCGCCAAGTGACTAGCGCGATTAAAAGGGCAACCACCAGCAGATAGCCGATGAATAGGCTGGCTTTTTTGCCTGGGCGTATTTTTTTCAGCGGGGCAAGAGATGTAAAAACTTTTTTCATCTGGACACCACCTCTTAAAAAGGGAGTATGTCCATTTATTTCCTGCTTATACATCAACGCGGCAGAGAATTGACTGTCACCTCAGTATAGTAGTAATAAATAATTTCTCTGGCAGTTTTACCTGCGCGAGCCATGCCGTCGGCTCCGTATTGGCAGAGACCGACTCCATGGCCGTGGCCTCTGACGGTGAAAATGACCTGCTCGCCTACGAAACGCCAGGTGAAGTTAGTGGAGGGGAGCTGAAGGGCGCTGCGGAAATCACGGCCCGAGATATTTTCACCGGCCACGGAAAGTTGACTAACCCGCCCGGAGCTACTGCGCTCAGCCGCACCCAGCAGGGGTTGCCCTGCGGAAGAGACAGGGATGGCTTGCACATAAGGCAGAATTTGTCTGGCAAATTGCGCGCCGGTATAAACATGCTCGGTCTGGGACCAGCGAGTATCGTCGCAGTAGGGACAAAGCTTGCCACGCAGGTAGGGCCTGGCAGAAAGCCAAACGTCCTCACTGTTTTCTGTCTGCCCGCCGCAGTTGGAGTGAAAGACAGCATCAATCGTCTGACCGTTATGCAGCACCACCTTGCCGGCAGTCTGAGCTACTGCTCGTCTTAATTTATCCAAATATTGCCTGGCATCAGCCTCAGGCCACTTAGACAGGGATTGTTCTTCGCTTTCCCACGCTTGGCAGAAGGCAGGGTCGGTACAGATGTCGGCACCGGGGTTGCGGGTGCAGCCTTCACCACCAAAGGAACGCATTTTATTGACAGTGTAAGTGCGGGCAACGATAGCTTGTGCTTTTAAGGCTTCCAGCGCAAAGGAGGCCGGCATTTCGGCAGCCACTACCCCTACCAGGTATTCTTCCAACTCCATTTCTACCAATTGCTGACTAAGATGGTTAAATACTAGGATGGGGATCTTTCCGCCGGGAGAGGGAATTGGTATGCGCTCCGCCGCACGCGGCCGCTCGCTTGCCGGGTGTCGGCAACTACGGGCGAGCAGCACGGGCAAAACAATAATAATGAACATAATTGCCACCACAGATAATGGGAAAATTCTGCTCATCAAAAAACCCCCTCAGACAGGATAGAAATAGCTATGCCTCTGGTTCTACCCTTAGAACCTCTGAGAAGGAAATCAAGCCTTAATTATAACTTCTCAAAAACTATTGCATCTAATTGGGCAAATATCTGCTAGCTCCTTTTGCCTTCTCTAAACCCCCATGCATTGTAGACTTTCGCAGAATGCGGGTATTAGCCGGGAAGGGTGCTGTAGGGGCGAACCTGCGTGTTCGCCCGGTTGCTCTCCCGCAGGGAGAGGGGAATTGTTGGGATGGCAGAAGGGAACACTTATGACTCGCTCATGCCATGTAGGGGCGGGTTTCAAACCCGCCCAAGCAGATGGAAGATGCTATTTTCAGAGTAGCTTGTTAGCAGTCGTCAACTGCTAGGCGCGGCGAAAATCGCTTAATATTTGCTCCCAGGGAGGCTAGTTTCTCGGTGAACTGCCAGTACCCCCTATCAAGATGATGAACTTGAGTTACTTGGCTTCTGCCCCTGGCAGCCAACCCTGCCAGAATAAGCGCGGCACCGGCACGCAGATCGGTGGCTTTAAGCAGTGTTCCGCAGAGGCGTTCCCGTCCGGTCACTACGGCGCAATGTCCCTCGATCTTGATTTGAGCACCCATGCGACGCAGTTCACCCACATGCTTAAAACGGTTCTCAAAGACTGTTTCCGTGATTACCGATGTGCCGTTAGCCAAAGTCAAAAGCGCCATCATCGGCGACTGCAAATCGGTAGGAAATCCAGGGTAGGGAAGGGTTTTTAAGTTTACCGCACAAATGGGGCTGTTACGACTCACATGGATTAGCGCGTCCTCTTCCAGCACATGGCAGCCTGTTTCCCTTAGTTTAGCGATGAGCGGTGTGAGATGCGTGGGAATAACATTTTCTATTGTCATGGAACCAGCGGTGATGGCGGCGGCCACCATCAGTGTGCCTGCTTCAATCCGATCCGGGATGACGCTATATTCGCAGCCATAGAGCTTAGGAACACCGTAAATGCGGATAGTTTCAGTGCCGGCACCGATCACACGGCCGCCCATGGTATTGATAAAACGTGCCAAATCTACCACTTCCGGCTCCTCGGCAGCATTTTCAATTACTGTGACGCCGCGGGCAAGTGCGGCAGCCATCATGATCGTTTCTGTGGCGCCAACGCTGGGGAAATCGAGATAGACCGTCTGCCCCTGCAACTTGTTTGCCTTAGCTTCAATATATCCATGACCAATTAGCACTTCCGCCCCCAGCGCTTTTAAGCCCTTTAAATGAAGGTCGATAGGACGATTCCCGATGGCGCAGCCACCGGGGAGGTGAACACGGGCCCGGCCGGTTCTTGCTAACAGCGGACCAATAACAAGAAAAGATGCCCGCATTTGACGGACCAGGTCGGCTGGAGCCTCATTCAGAGTGAGCTGATTGGCAGAGATGTTCAGCTTCTTGTCAACCGGGCAATATTTGCTCTGGACGCCCAAAGCACTTAATACTTTGCGCATAGTTTGTACATCTTCTAGGGGCGGAATCTCGCAGAGAGCAACCTGTTCTGCACAGAGGAGCGCAGCAGCCATAATTGGCAGGCAGGCATTTTTTGCTCCTTCTACTCTTACCCGTCCCACCAGGCGATTGCCGCCTTCCATGGTTATGATTTCAGCCACTTGCCTCCGACCTCCTTCGCAGGCAAAAGCCTCCCTGCATTTTTTATGCTGTAGTTTAGTTTTTGATGAGTTGCACAGGTTTATGTTAACTTTTTGTTGCTTTTTTCTTGTAAATGTTAGTAGGTTCCGTGGATGACGGGAAAACCAGCCCACAGCAACGTTTTTTCGTGAAAATCATCATAACGTACCGCCAAATTTAGGTTGAAGCGCTGACCGTCGATGAGAATATCTTCATTTAAAAGGGGTGTATAGGCCGTAAGACTAATCAGTTCCTCTCCCTCTATCCCCTCCACCTCTCTTGCTCCCATAATTCTCAATGCGCGTCTGGCAATTCGCCCCATTTCCTCCGCCGTTCTCTTTCCCGGAAGCTGACCCGTCAAGTAAACGCTAATTTGCCCCTGCGGTGCCAGCGGGAGAATCTGCTGATTAAGCAGCGTTACCATAGTTTTGATTTTCTCAGGACTAGTGTTGCGGCTGACTATCAGCAGATATGTTTGGGGGCTGCTACCCAAGTCGGCAGCGCCGGGATTGCTTTGGACTACCAACTGAACTTCCGGACCAAACGCCGTCAAGCCAGTAACCTCCAAAACCCGGTATGTTTCCCCTTCCCCCTGCTGCACTTCGCCCCCCTCTAAGCGCAGCCGCTCACCTACGTCAAAGATAATTTCCTCCAGTTCAGCCATGGTGCGGTAGTCATCATCCAGGATAGCATAAAACTGCACTTCTCCAGCCACAATTTCTGCACCGGCGCTGCTCAAAAGCGCCTCGAGCACTTGAACCTCTCCCATTTCCAGACTGCCGGCTCTAGATACTATCACCAGTAAGCTAACGAGGCAAACAAGCACGACTGCTTTTTTTCTCCAATTCATCTTTTGCACCTCCTTACCGTCAGCATTGGCAAATTTTCCCGAGTTTAAACCATCTGTATGTGCAGTAGGCAAAAAAAATGAACGCTGCAAGAGAAAAGTTGTCCCACTTTTTTTATTGCAGAGATGTACAGCGCGTAAAGTTATGATATAATACCTATAGCGATGACAGCCGCATAGAGTTGTGCGCGCCCACAAAGAGGAGTATTGAGGAGGATTTTAATGAAACAGAAAATTGTGAATACATCTGCCACTGTCGCCCTAGAGCAATTGATTTCAGAGCTTGGCGAAATGTTTACCGAAATAAACACCGCCTTTACACAGCGCCGATTGTCCTTAAAATACAAGCAAGCGACCGATGATTCAGCCAAACAGATCCGCAAATGCCTTGTAACTCTCACGGAGACGACAGATGAATTGAGCGGTGCTGAAGCACTGGCTATCCAAGGAACGACAATAAACCTGAGCAAAGTTTTCTATGATGTTTTGCGCCTAACCGGCCATGTGGAAAGTAAAATTAAAGATAAAGTGCTCTTTAGTGAAGAGGCTATGGCAGAAATGAGTGGGCTGTTGAAGCGGAGCAGCGATTTGCTGCCGCATGTGGCTGATGCTTTGCGCACCTGCAATGAACTGATCGCAAAGCATGTTGAAAAAGAGGTGGAAGAGCTGCGGAGCTTTGCGGCGAGCAGCACGCTGACACATGAAGACCGCCTCTGCAAAAATGTCTGCCATCCTAAAGCTTCTGTAATCTACCTCCAAATGCTCCAACACATCCAAGATATTCTCTGGCATTTTAAGGCGCTCGCCTGCCATAACGGTATTTCTCTCCAATAACAAGAAAAACGCTTCGAGCTTTATCTAAAGATGCGTTTTTCTTGTCCGCTAGGGGCTGCCGCCCCTTCGGCGAGCCTGCGGGCTCTGAGCACCCCGCAAGCGTAAGGGGCACGCCCCTTACAAACCCCAACGCATAGGATCGTAGCTTCCCTGAACGATATAATTTCCTATGCTAGCACAAAGATAGAGAAGGCCGCCGTGAAATCACGGCGGCCTTCTCTATCTTTTAAACTATTTTTTGTCTCCACGGACAATGTCTTTGATTTTCATCAATCGGACTAGAGCGCCCCGCTCGTTTTCATCCAGCTTCATGCTGATATATTTAATGGTATGCTGAAGTTGGGGAATGAGCACGTGTTCCAAAGCGTTAACACGGCGGCGAGTTTTATCAATTTCATCAGCCAGCAGGTAAACCGCCTTTTCCAATTCAGCCAAGTGAATCAAGTGCGGCAACACCTTAGCCAGTGTGTCGATGGAAGAATCGAGCTCCCCGGAAGTATTGGCGAAGCCGTATGGTGTGGCATCGCCTTCTGTATCCTTATCTTCCAGATTGGTGATTTGCGGGACATGCACGCTCATCACATTCTTCGTTTTTACATCCACTTTCACCGCTGCTTTAGGATACATGATAGCTTCTTCCAGCGTTTCCCCCGACATCACGGCACTGGCTAGGAGGAAGTTGGCAAAGGAGCGAGAAAGCTCCTTTTCCACATTGGTGCGCAGTTCCTTATTTTCACGTACTAATTTAAGGAAAACGCGCATCAGCTCATCACGCTTATCTTTGAGGAGTTTATGGCCGCGCTGAGCCATTTTGAGCCGGCCTTTCAAACGGTTAAACTCCATCCTTGTAGGGTTTACGCGGATTTCCATACCCTACTCCCCCTTAACGGGCAGGTACTTTTCCAGATACTCGTCGCGAACACGCTTAAGCTCCGTGCGAGGCAGAAGGGCCAGCAGCTCCCAACCGATGGTGAGAGTATCAACAATACTGCGGTTTTCATTTTCGCCCTGTTTAATGTAGCGGTTTTCAAACTCATCGGCAAAACGGGCAAACATCTTGTCCGAATTGCTTAGCGCCGCCTCACCAAGAATTGCCGCCAGTTCTTTTGCCTCTTTACCACGCGCATAGGCAGCGTAAAGCTGGTTTAAGACGTCCGCATGGTCTTCCCTAGTCTTGCCTTTGCCAATCCCTTTATCTTTCAGGCGGGAAAGGGACGGCAAAACGTCTACAGGGGGGTAGATACCTTTCCGGTTCAAAGAACGGTTAAGCATAATCTGCCCTTCCGTAATGTAGCCGGTAAGGTCGGGAATCGGGTGCGTCTTGTCATCCTCCGGCATGGTCAGGATGGGAATTTGGGTAATAGAGCCTTCACGGCCGCGAATCCGACCGGCACGTTCATAAAGCGTGGCCAAGTCGGTATAGAGGTACCCCGGATAGCCGCGGCGACCCGGCACTTCTTTACGGGCGGCTGAAATCTCGCGCAAAGCCTCAGCATAGTTAGTCAAATCGGTCAAGATAACGAGAACATGCATCCCTTTTTCATACGCCAAATATTCCGCGCAGGTAAGCGCCATCCGCGGGGTAGCAATCCGCTCAATGGCAGGGTCGTCCGCCAAATTGATGAACAGAACGGAACGATCGATAGCGCCGGTTTTCCGGAAGTCGGAGATGAAGAAGTCGGCTTCTTCAAAGGTAATCCCCATGGCGGCAAACACCAAAGCGAACTTACCCTCGCCGCCGAGCACCTTAGCCTGACGGGCAATTTGCGCCGCCAGACGGTTATGAGGCAAACCGGAACCGGAAAAAATCGGCAGCTTCTGTCCCCGCACGAGAGTATTTAAGCCATCAATGGTAGAAACACCCGTCTGAATAAACTCGGACGGAAAGTTGCGCGCGTAAGGGTTCAGCGGCAAACCGTTAATATCCAGGCGCTGTTCGGGAATAATTTTGGGCCCATTGTCCCGTGGACGGCCCAAACCGTCAAAAACGCGCCCCAGCATATCCATGGAAACCGGCAGTTCAATCCCTTTGCCCAAGAAGCGAACTTTTGAACCGCTTACGCTCATCCCGCTGGTACCTTCAAAAATCTGGACGAGCGCTTTGTCGCCGCTCACTTCCAGCACGCGACCGCGCCGCGTTGAACCGTCCTTTAGTTCAATTTCGGCTAGTTCGCCGAACTTGATGCCTTCTACCTGTTCGACAAGCATCAAGGGGCCGATAATCTCAGAAACGGTACGATACTCTTTTTGCATGGTGGCTCCTCCTTCCCTACGCGTACTGCTGCTCGAAGTCATCGCCGCCGGCGGTAAGACCGGCAATCTGTTCCTTCAGGGCAGCTTCAATTTTATCTATTTGAGCCATATCGCTTTCTGCCAAGTAACGGGCACGGGCGATCTGATCGCGAACAGGAAGATTTAAGATCTCCAGGAGGTTAGCGCCCCGCTCAGCGGCCCGTTTTGCTTCATGATGAAATGCCATAATCAATTTGATCATTTTGAACTGTTTTGCGAGAGAGGCATAGGTGTCTACTTCGTGGAAGGAATTCTGGTGCAAAAAGTCTTCCCGGATGGATTTAGCTGTCTCCAGGACAAGGCGCTCCTTTTGAGAAAGGGCGTCAACACCGACTAAACGCACGATTTCCTCCAATTCCGCTTCTTCCTGTAAAATACGCATCGCTTCGCTGCGCAGTTCAACCCACTCGCCGCCCAAGTTATTGCGGTAGAAATCATCGAAGGTGTCGGTATAAAGTGAGTAAGACAGGAGCCAGTTAATTGCTGGGAAGTGACGACGGTAGGCAAGTGCGGCGTCCAAACCCCAAAATACTTTCACGATGCGCAGCGTGTTCTGCGATACCGGTTCGGAAAGGTCGCCGCCGGGAGGCGATACGGCGCCTACTGCAGTCAGGGCACCAACGCGGCCATCACTGCCAAGGCAGGTCACTTTGCCGGCCCGCTCATAAAACTCGGCGACACGTGAACCAAGGTATGCCGGATAACCTTCTTCACCAGGCATTTCTTCAAGACGACCGGACATTTCACGGAGCGCCTCTGCCCAGCGGGAGGTGGAGTCTGCCATAAGCGCCACTGAGTAGCCCATATCACGAAAATATTCAGCCAAGGTGATTCCGGTGTAAATGGAGGCCTCACGAGCGGCTACGGGCATATCCGAAGTGTTGGCAATCAACACTGTCCGCTTCATCAAAGGCTCACCCGATTTAGGGTCTTTTAGCTCAGGAAATTCATTTAAGACGTCCGTCATTTCATTGCCCCGCTCACCGCAACCAACATAAACGACGATTTCCGCGTCGGCCCATTTGGCAAGCTGATGCTGCGTAACAGTTTTACCGGAACCGAAAGGACCTGGGATACAGGCGGTGCCGCCTTTGGCAACAGGGAAAAACATGTCCACAACTCGCTGCCCGGTTATGAGCGGCTCGTTGGGGGAGAGCTTCTCTGCGTAAGGACGGCCTTTACGTACCGGCCATTTTTGCATCATCTGCACATCTGTTGTTTTGCCGTCTTTTTCCAGCTTGGCGATGGTGTCTACCACGGTGGCTTCGCCGTTATGGAGAAAAGAGATCTTGCCGCTCACGCCGGGCGGAACCATAATTTTGTGGAGCACCAGAGTCGTCTCCTGAACCGTCCCTAGCACGTCCCCGGCTTGTACTTCGTCGCCCACTTTTGCTTTGGCGACAAAATTCCACTTTTTATGACGGTTTAAAGATTCTACTTCGACACCGCGGGTAATCCTGGCGCCGATCTGGTTGTAAATTTCATCCAAGGGACGCTGGATACCGTCGTAAATGGACTCAATCAAACCAGGGCCTAATTCCACGCTTAGAGGCAGGCCGGTAGAATATACCGGTTCGCCGGGGCCAAGACCGCTTGTTTCTTCGTAGACCTGAATAGAGGCACGATCTCCACGCACTTCGATAATTTCACCAATCAGCCGCTTGTCGCTGACGCGTACCACATCAAACATTTTGGCGCCCGTCATATTTTCGGCGACGACAAGCGGGCCGGAAACCTTGACGATTTTACCCACATTTTCCGTATTGGTCAAAGCTAACTACCCTCTTTCCCAAATAAGATATCAGCGCCAATGGCTTTTTCTGCATTCTTCTTGATCTGCATCATCCCAAGACCTAGGGAACCTTGGTTATTTGGGATGAGGACGACCGCCGGCAAGAGCCTTTTATGCAACTCTTCAAGCTGCGGTTGAATCTGTTCTGCCACGGCTTCAGTAATGCAGATAACAGCAACTTTTTCCCGCACAATTTCACTTAAGGCGCGGGCCGCTTCGTCACCGCCGGTAACCGGATATGTGGCGACGCCAAGCGCTTTAAAACCCAAAATGGAGTTTTTATCGCCAACTACCGCTACCTTATACATAGACATCACGTAACCTTTCCTTGATCTCTTCGGTGGGCAGTTGGTTGATTTTGCCGACCATAATAATGCGAATCATCTTAATTTCGCTTTCCTTGGCAAGCAGGTAGCCAATAATCGGCTCCGGGCCAAAGGTCACGTATTTTGCTTGTTTCGCATACTTGATTAAATGGTCGTCAGCCAACTTTTCGTAACGAGTCAGCGTATCAGTTTTCTGATACGTCTGAATCCCTTCCTCCACCACTTGGGCGTAGGGGCTAAACATCAGCCGGTCCACCAGCACTTCCAGCGGTTCCACCAACTGCACAAGTTTATTCATATCAACATTGCCTTGCGGCAATAGTGCCTGTTGCAGAAAATCCTTGGGACGGTTGGCGCGGCGGACGCGCAGATAGGTTTTAATGTTTAACAAATCAACCAGACTGGTAAAATACCCCTTCAGAAACGGGGATTTTTGTGCGTCCACCGCATCTTTAAGCTCTTCATACATGGCGCGATCCAAAAGCAGACCCACCAACTGGGGATCCGGTTCCAGGCGGAGCAATTCGGAAAGCTTCTCTGCCGCCTGTCGCATATGAGCTGGCAGATTGCGATAATCATCGTCGCTGACGGCACGAATCAGTTCAGCCAAGGGAATATTGCCGACTTCTGGCACCAGCAGTTCATCGCGCTTTTCCGCCAACTTGTTTGCTTTAATCAGCACTTTAAGATTATGATAATCGAACTTTATAGCAAAAAGATTAATCAGCTCAGGTTCTGGGGAGATTTTACGCAATTCCACGTAAATACGTCGCAGTTCGGCATCCAGCATTTTTTCAAACTGGTGTACGCTGCCCAGATCAGCCAGGTACTCGCCATATTCACTCTCTCCCAGCACCTTCAGCGCCTCATCAGCGCTTCTAGCCTCTACCATACGATCGATTTTGCCGCGATCCAGCAGCCGTGTTTCCATAGCACGGATCCGGCCGACAGCATAGGCATACCGGTCACTATTTGGCACGCTCCAAGCCTCCTTTCAAGCCGAAGGCGGGATGTCAGAAGGGGATGAGCCGGACGGTGCCGGCACTAGCCTCTTCTTCTTGCCGCTCCAGCAACATTAAGATCTCTAGCCAAAAAGGATTGCCGCCACTTCCGGCTCCAACTGGTCACGCTGTATCCCCAGAATGGAGTCAAAGGAGTTATTAATTTCTACATCTCCGCTGCGCAGAATAAAGCCACCCTGCATTTCACTAGTTTCGGCGGAGAGAGTCAAGTTTCCCTTTTTGCCCTGCTGGGTCAGTGCTTGATTGACACGAGCCAAGAATTCCGGTGTAAACCGCCCCCGGTCAGACTGGGAAACGACTACTTCTTCAGCACCGGATTGCGCTGCGGCAAGGAGCATGGAGAAGAGAATTTCTTGATACGCTTTTTGATCAAGCAGACTAAGACGGTTGAGTGCCTGTTTAAAAGTCTCCTCAATCATCTTTCCCTTAGCCGCTAGGATGGCTTTGCGGGCGTCTAACTCCGCAATCGTCTGTGCGCGGCTGCGCCGCTCCCCGGCGTGAACGGCCGCCAATTCCAATACGTTGATTTTCTTGGCGGCGGCTTCTCCCTCGCCCTTGGCAAGGATCTCTGAGGATTTTTGGCGAGCTTCAGCCAAAACATCCGCAGCTTGACTACCGGCTTCTGCCAAAATCTTTTCCTTGAGCTTATTGGCTCCTGACATCAGGCAGCCCTCCTTAAATTCCAAAGAGAATCATGATAGACATCAGCAATGCAAGCACGGCGTATGTTTCTACCATAACAGCATAAATAATGGCCTTACCCAGTTCTTCGGGACGCTTGGCAATCAATAGCACGCCGCTGGCAGCAGCTTTGCCCTGAGCAATAGCAGACATCAGGCCTACAAACGCAATGGGCATGGCGGAGAAGAAATAAAGCCAACCTTCAGCCATGGTAATGTCCATAGGGTTGCCGCCAATCATGCCTGTACGTTGCAGGATCAAAAAGCCGATCAGCAAACCATAAATCCCTTGTGTACCGGGCAGCGCTTGGAGCAAAAGGGTGGGACCGAATTTATCCGGGTCTTCAGTGACTACGCCGGCAGCCGTCTGACCGACAATCCCGATACCAATAGCAGACCCAATACCGGCTAACAATACAGCAAAAGCAGCACCGACAATTGCGAGAGACAACCCACTCATAGTTTCAATCATTGATAAAAAGCCTCCTTTTTCTTCCATCTCTTCTGGGAAAACTACTCTTTAACTCATTCTTTTTTGTTATTTATTTTGCAATTCAGACTGAATTTGAATGCTTCTTGTCTTCAGCCTAAACGGCACAAAAGCACGTCCGCCGCCTTCGTAAAAGCGGTTATAAAACTCGATATACTGGAGACGACTGGAGTGGATGTAAGAACCAAGCGTGTTGATAATCAGGTTAAACGTATGGCCAGCAAGCAATACGATCACCATCACCACATAACCAATCGGATGTCCGGCCAGCAGCCCTGCCATGGTATTGATCGCGAGAGCGATAACGGCCGTGGCCAAGCCGAGCGCCAGCAAACGAGAGTAGGAAAGCACATCACTAAGGTACCCGGTAATATTGTAAAGCGAGAGAAGTCCGGAGAGAAACTTCTTAATGATGGTGGGTTGTGAGCGCCCCTGAGTCAAAATCAAGCCGCCTGCACCCGCCAGCGCCATAGACTGTGCGATGCCGCCCATGCCTGGTGCGATAAAAAGCAACAATCCAATGATCAGCAGATACCAGAACCCGACGTCGAAAATGGCATCCAGTATTTTGCCTTGCCTTACCAGCCGATAAAACTGAATAGCCATGCCGAAGAAGATCTGGATGATGCCCAGCGCGAAAGCGTAAATGAGCATTCTCATCGGGTCGGCTAAGGAATCGAAGAAGAGCGGTGCGCCAAGCAGTGGCAACCCAAACCATCCTCCCACCAGCCAGCCAAAGAGCACGGTCGAAAGACCGCCGGCAAGAAAAATCCACATCAGATTGCGAGCCGGCCCGGTCTTAATCAACTTCAAGCCGATAATGCCAAGCAAAGCAATAACCACACCATAGCCGGCATCCGTCATGCAAAGACCAAAGAAAACAATAAAAAACGGAGTAAGCATCGGGGTCGGGTCAACGCCGCGCGGGCTCGGTGTGCCGTAAAGCTTAGTGATAAAGTCAAACGGGGCGAAAAGCGGTTTATTTTCCAGCACCACCGGAAATGCTTCCTTTTCTTCCGGCTCACGCGCCAAAATTTCTACCGTTTCACAAGCTGCCGCCAGCTTCTTTTTCAGCTCGGGCAAATCCGCCTGGCAAATCCAACCCTCAAGAATAAACGCGTTGCCCGTACGGGCTAAATTGGCTACGACCTGCTTTTTATCCCGCTCCAATGTTAGATAATCGAGGAAATAATTAAGCTGGTCACGATATTTCAGCTGTTCTGCGGCGTCTGCCAAAGCAGCCTTGCGCTCATTCTCCGCCTTGACCAGCTCTTGCTCAATGCGCTTGAGGTTTTCGGCCGCAGTCCCCTGCAGTTGTGGGAAGTTTTGCCGATTAAAGTTGCGTTGCTTTAAGATGGCCGGCACATCTTCAGCGCCCGATACGTGATATAGCACGAACACGAATGATTCGCCGCGGTCACTATTTATTTCTTGTAAATAGCAAGCAGGTGCCGCCGCGGCAAGCTCTGCTCCGGCCTGCGCCAATTCGGCGGCAGGCAGTGTGCCTAGTTCCGTCCGGACAAGCGGTGTTGCCTTAATTTCTTCCAGGGGAACGTCCAGCTTAACCCAGGGAGTCAGCTGAATCTTTAGGTTTTGCAAACGTGTCTCTTCGTTGCGCAAGAGCATCAGTTTTTCATCAGTCTTGCGCAGTGCCACATAAACATTACTGCTTACTTTGTCCCACTCAGCAGCGCTACCGCTTAATTCCGCTGAATTTACAACCATTTTGCTGTCGTTCAAAGCGGCCAGCAAGCTTTTCTTTGCAGGGTAATAGCGCTGCAGAAAGTCCAAGGAAAAGCGCACATCGGCAAGCCGCGCTTCCAGTGACTGCAAAGCTTCCTGCTCTTGGTCTCCTTCCACCATTTCCGCCCAGGCTTGACCTTCCACGTCCTTGGCCTGAAGATCACTGACCTCCAAAACGCCAAGTTGCTGCAGAATAGCCAGGACCTTATCCTTTTCAGCCTGGTGGGCAACTAGGTAGAGCTTGTTCATTTTAGCTATGCCCATAGCTTTTCACGATCCTCTCCATAACCATGGTTATTGCCGCTTCCTGTTTGCTACGTGCGGCAGCCACAATCTTTTCAATCTCTTCCGCCGCACGCTGCTGAATCGGAGCAACTAAACCCTGGCCATCTTGTTCCCCGGCAGCCACGACTTGGCGAGCTTCTGCCTCTGCCGCAGCCACAAACTGCTGGTAGACTTCAGCCGCTTTCAGTTCCGCTTCCTGCACCATTCTGCGTGCCTCAAGATATGCACTTCGTTTGGTTTCTTCAGCCTGCTCCTCTGCGGACCGAATCTCTCTAATCATCTCCACCAACAAACGCATTCACCTCCCCCATTATTACTTGGAAAACATGTCAGGAACCGGCGGCAGCTACCGGCCAGACAAACACATGAAACTAGACCGACCCCCGTGCTACTTCTTGAGAAGTAGCCTGATAGCCTGCCTAAACCCTACAAACAGCCCAAGTAAAACACCCAATATGATGAACAAGGGCGGATTGCCAAATTTTTCACCCAGGTACTGGCCTAAAAAAATCCCCGCAAGCAGCGGTGCGACTATGAAAAGAGCCAGATTCACGGCTAGACCAAGACCTGAGTAGTCTTCGGGATTAAACTTTGCCACAAAACCCCTTCTTTGCTGCGCTGACATTAAAGTTTCCGGCAATTTTCTGGGATAATTTCCCATACAAAGATAATTGTTCTAGTCTTTTGCAGCGTTTTTACTGACAGAAAGGCAGTTCTCCCGAATTGACCATATTCATATTCGACAGTATTTTTGAAATCCCTTCCCGCTTTTCTAATCTTCACAGCTCAATTAAAGATTATTTTTGAAATTTTCTGATACAGCACCATTTTCGGAACTTTCAAATAATATGCCCCTTGAAACCAGTCCTAGCGCCTGACCACAGTTGCCACACCTTGACCACCGCCAATGCAAAGTGTGGCAAGCCCTACTTTCGCATCCCGGCTTTGCATAGCAAAAAGCAACGTGACAAAAATCCGGGCACCGCTGGCGCCGATAGGGTGGCCAATGGCAATGGCGCCGCCATTTACATTGACTATCTCCAGATTAAACTCCAGTGTTTTAGCTACAGCCAGTGCTTGGGCGGCAAAAGCCTCATTTGCTTCAATTAACTCCAGGTCGCCTAAAGACAGGCCTGCTTTAGCCAATGCTTTTTGCGTGGCTTTAATCGGGCCTGTGCCCATGACCCTCGGCTCCACACCGGCAGAAGCAAAAGAGGCGATGGTGGCAAGCGGCAAAAGTCCCAGCGCCTTTGCTTTTTCCGCAGACATTAACACGACAGCTGCTGCGCCGTCATTAATGCCGGAGGCATTACCGGCAGTTACGGTGCCATCTTTTTTAAAAGCGGGATTAAGCTTGGCTAAGGCGGCAACGGTGGAACCTTGTTTAGGGAACTCATCGGTATGGAAGCTGACAGGGTCTCCTTTGCGTTGCGGAACTGGCACCGCAATAATTTCATTGAGAAAACTACCGTTTGCTATGGCTGCCGCAGCACGGCGCTGACTTTCCGCCGCCAGGGCATCTTGCTCTTCCCGGGGGAGACAAAAATCAGCAGCAATATTTTCCGCAGTAATTCCCATGTGAATTCCGTCAAGGGCACAGGTAAGTCCGTCTGTCAACATAGAATCAACCAAAATACCGTTACCCATGCGCTGCCCCCAACGGGCGCTCGGCTGCAGATAGGGCGCCTGGCTCATATTTTCCATGCCGCCGGCTACCACCACATCCGCATCGCCCATCATAATAGCTGCAGCGCCAAGATTGATCGCCCTTAAACCGGAGCCGCAAACTTTATTGATGGTGAAAGCCGGCACACTCACCGGCAGTCCTGCGCGCAGCGATGCCTGCCGTGCCGGATTTTGGCCAAGTCCAGCCTGCAGCACATTCCCCATAATCACTTCGTCAACTTGGCTGCCATCCACATCGGCGCGGCGCAGTGCTTCCTTAATAACTAATGCCCCTAAATCTACCGCACTCACATCTTTTAAACTGCCGCCAAAACTGCCCACCGCAGTACGAACCGCGCCGACCACAACTACTTCTCTGATTTTAATCTCCTCCATTCCTTTAATCCTGCGCCCTGACCATTGCTACCGGCTAATTTACCGAGTAATCCTCCGGCCGCGCACCGCTTTTAGCGAAATACCAGTTGGTGGCGGCAACAATCCGCTCTGCCGCGCGGCCGTCGCCGTAGGGGTTAATGGCATTAGCCATTTTCGCGTAGGCAGCCTGATCTCTCAGCAAGTTTGCAGCCGTCTCCACCAAACGGTCTGCGGCGCTGCCTACCAGAGCCACGGTGCCTGCCGCCACTGCTTCGGGACGTTCGGTGACATCTCGCAACACGAGTACCGGCACACCCAAAGACGGGGCTTCTTCCTGCACTCCGCCGGAATCTGTAAAAATCAGCGTGCTTTTCTGCATCAGGTTATGGAAATCGGCTACATCCAAAGGCTCAATTAGCAGCACTCGCTCCAAACCGGCTAAATGTCTGTTAACAGGCTCCCTTACCGCCGGGTTTCGATGAACAGGAAAAACCATCAACACGTCAGGATTTTCTGCCGCCACGCGACGCAGGCCGCGGCAAATTGCCTCCAGTGGCGCCCCCAAATTCTCCCGCCGATGCACTTCCACCAGCAATAAGCGCTTTTCGCTGGGCAAGCCGTTTAATTCAGGGCGGGAAAAAGCGTAATCCGGCCTAACAGTATGGCGCAGAGCGTCGATCACCGTGTTGCCGGTAACAAAAATCTGCGCTTCAGGCACGTTCTCAGCTAACAAATTTTTCTTGGCGCTTGCTGTGGGCGCAAAATGCAGATCTGTCAGTGCGCCGGTTAGCTTACGATTTAATTCTTCCGGATAGGGCGCATATTTTTGGCCGGTCCGCAAGCCCGCCTCAACGTGAGCGAGCGGAATTTGACCATAAAAGGCAGCCAGTGCTCCCGCAAAGGTAGTAGTTGTGTCTCCATGCACATAGACGATATCGGGGCGAGCCTGGTTAAAAACCTTTTCCAAGCCGGTGAGCGAGCGGGCTGTTATCTCAGTCAATGTCTGCCCGCTTTGCATGATATTCAGGTCAAAATCAGGCACGATACCAAAAAGAGCCAAAACCTGATCGAGCATTTCGCGATGCTGACCCGTAACACAAACTAGCGGCTCCAGCCGATGATGACGTTTCAGTTCCAAAACAAGCGGCGCCATTTTGATGGCCTCAGGGCGCGTACCAAACACGACCATAGCCTGTATTTTTTTATCCATCGGTCACCTCGTTATCTGCGTCGCTAAAATAGCGCACACTCAATCCTGCTTCTGCGAGCAGTTCTGCCGCCAGTTGATCGGGATAACTTTTCGTAATTACCACTTCTTTCATCCCCGCGTTAATCATCATTTTGGCACACATTACGCAGGGATGTGTAGTGCAGTAGACGGTAGCGCCCTGAATAGACACGCCGTAAAGCGCTGCCTGCAAAATCGCGTTTTGTTCTGCATGGAGGGCGCGGCAAAGTTCGTGACGCTCACCGGAAGGGACCTGTCTTTCTGCCCGGATGCAGCCTGTTTCCTGGCAATGGGCCAAGCCTTTTGGTGCTCCGTTATAACCAGTTGTTAAAATCCGTTTATCTTTGATAATGGTGGCGCCCACTTTGCGGCGCAGGCAGGTGGAACGATTGGCCACCACCCGGGTTATCTCCATAAAGTATGTATCCCAGGACGGGCGCATCTCTTTCACCTCTTTAGAATTATTCATTATTCATAAACTGGAAAAGCGGCGCAGAGTTTGGCCACACGGGCTGAGACAGACGCTCTGACCAAATCGTCATCTCTGCCTGCAAGCGCTTCCGCAATCAAATCCGCAATAACTTCCATTTCCCTTTCTTGCATGCCGCGGGAAGTGACAGCCGCCGTACCGATGCGGAGCCCACTAGTAACAAAAGGGCTCTCCGTATCAAAGGGCACTGCATTTTTATTAGCCGTAATCCCCACCAAATCGAGCGTTTCTTCCGCCAGTTTGCCGGTAAGCCCCATATTCCGCAAATCCAATAGCATGAGATGGTTATCCGTTCCGCCGGAAGCCAAGTCAAAACCGTGCGCTTTTAGCCGAGCGGCAAACACTTTGGCATTGGCCACCACTTGGCGCGCATAGCGGGAAAACTCCGGCTGCAAAGCTTCATTGAAACTGACTGCTTTGGCGGCAATTACATGCATCAGCGGGCCGCCCTGCAGGCCGGGGAAAATTGCTTTATCTACCGCGGCAGCATATTCCTTCCGGCAGAGAATCAAGCCGCCCCGCGGACCACGCAAGGTTTTGTGGGTGGTGGAAGTGACAAACTCGGCATAGGGCACAGGAGAAGGATGAACGCCTGCGGCCACAAGGCCGGCAATATGCGCCATGTCTACCAGTAAATAAGCGGCAACTCTATCGGCAATCCGGCGCAGCGCCGGAAAATCGATGATGCGCGGGTAGGCACTGGCTCCGGCCACAATCATACGCGGTTTGTGCTGCAAAGCCAGTTTCTCCACTTGGTCATAATCGAGATAGCCTGTCTCCTTGGAAACCCCGTAAGAAATGAAATTAAAATATTTTCCGGAAATATTAACTGGTGATCCATGCGTCAAGTGGCCTCCGTGGGATAAATTCATACCCAAAACGGTGTCGCCCACCTTCAGAGCCGCAAGATAAACGGCAAGATTGGCGCTGGCACCGGAATGAGGCTGCACATTGGCGTGTTCAGCGCCGAAAATTTCCAATACCCGCTCCCGCGCTAAAATTTCCACCTGATCCACAAATTCACAGCCGCCGTAGTAGCGCTTGCCGGGATATCCTTCGGCATACTTGTTTGTCAGCGGCGACCCTTGTGCTTCTAACACAGCGCGGCTAACGTAATTCTCCGAGGCAATCAGCTCTATTTTGCTCTGCTGCCTGTCCTGCTCAAGGGCAATGGCCCGGGCGACTTCCGGGTCAACCAAATGTAGCGTTGACAATTTCGTACCTCCTTAGCGGTCTGCTTCTCCCTGACCCAAAAATTTAGCCTCAATCTCTTTTATTTTCTCCACACGGCAAGCATGCCGGCCGCCCAGATAGCGGCCTTGCAGAAATGCTGCCAGCACCTCGAGCGCCAGGCCGCACCCTAAAACACGCTCACCCAAAGTCAGCACATTAGCATCATTATGTTCACGACTCATTCTGGCAGAGAAAGGGTCACTGCAGTTGGCTGCCCTGATACCCGGCACTTTATTGGCCACAATACTTACGCCTACCCCTGTGCCGCAACAGAGAATCCCCAAAGCATATTCACCGTCAGCCACCGCCTGAGCTGCCGGCAAGGCAAAATCGGGGTAATCCACAGCTTCGTCAGACAATGCGCCAAAATCCTGATAGGAATAGCCGTTCTTTTGCAGATAAGCTGCTATCTGTTTCTTTAGCCGAAAGCCTCCATGGTCACTAGCGATGGCAATCTTCATAAACACTCCCCTTAGCTGCTATTTTCTCCTTTTACACAGACAAATCCTGCGTCTTCGCTATCCTTTTAACTTTTCCACCAGCAAACTCACTAGGCTGTGCAGCTCCTGTGCCGTTTGGCGATAACTTGCTAAACCGCCACCAAAAGGGTCGGCCACATCGCCTGCGAAAGACAGATACTCCTTAACTGTGTAAATCTTGTCGGCGTACCCGGCTGCCCCGGCCAAAAGAGCCGTTTTATGTCCGGCTGTCATCACCAAAACGAGCTCAGCTCTTGCCAGAAGTTCGGCTGAGAGCGGTTTAGCGCGATGCAGCGCCAAATCTAAGCCGGCTTCCCGGGCAACGGCGCCCGCCTCGGCGCTGGCGGCCATCCCTGGGTGGGCAGCCAGCCCGGCGGAAGCTACTTCCCAACCATCCACTCCCGACGCTCTGAGCGCCGCCTCAGTCAATACTTTTGCGAGTGGGCTGCGGCAGGTGTTGCCGGTACAAACAAATAACAAGCACTTCTTAGCCATCATCTTCTTCACTCCACCACAAGCACCCGAGGTCCCGCCGCCTTTTTCAGCCGATTCATCACCGCCAGACCCAAGCCTGCCTCACTATATCCTTCCGCAATAATCAGCTCCGCCGCACTCTTGTCAAGCCTGCGCAACGCCCCGTAAAGATTGGCTGCCAGCTCTGCCGCATGGTCGCGGCTGCCCAGAATTTCCACCGTATCAGCTTCAAGCTCAGCCGCCAGTTCTTTGGAAAGCAGCAGACCAACATGCTTTCCCTGCTTACGGTATTTATCTTGCAAGCAAGCAATCTCGGCCAAAAGCTTTTCCGGAGGCGCCAACACCAGGTAAAGCGGTACTTGCGGCGCATAATGAGTATATTTCAGACCGGGAGAAGGAGGTGGCATCGCTGTGTCTTCCTGCCAAGCAACCGACAAGCATTTTTTCCCCAAGAGAAAACTAATCTGTTCCGGTGTAACGCCGCCCGGGCGCAAAAGGAGCGGGCAGCCGCCACGAATATCGAGAATAGTAGACTCCACGCCAACGGCGCAGGGACCTCCATCCAGCACCGCATCAATCCGCCCTGCCAGATCATCTATGACATGTTGGGCGCTGGTGGGGCTTGGCCTACCGGCCAGATTGGCGCTGGGAGCCGCTACCGGCCGGCCGGTAGCGCGTAGCAGGGCCAGAGCTACAGGATGAGCCGGTATCCGGACAGCCACACTGTCCAAGCCGCCGGTCACGACATCCGGAACCGCCGCCCGTTTTTTTAAGACCAGCGTCAACGGCCCCGGCCAAAAATGGCGAGCCAATTTTTCGGCTGCCGGCGGAATCTCACATGCCAATTCTTGCAGCTGAGCAAATTCTGCAATATGCACAATTAACGGATTATCGCTGGGGCGTCCTTTGGCAAGATAGATTTTCTGCACGGCCTGAGCGTCCAGCGCGTTGGCGCCCAAACCATAGACTGTCTCTGTGGGAAAGGCCACCAAACCGCCTCCCACTAAGATGCGGGCTGCTTCCGCCAGCATAAGAGGAGCGGCAGGCGCTGCTTTTACGTCGAAAATCAGTGTTCCACCAATTTTGTTATACACGAAGACGCACCTCCTCTGACGTAGCTTGTCGGCGACACTAGCTAAAATTAGTGCCGGAAAATTTACTGCTTCGACAGTTTAACCAAAAATTCCTGCAAACATGATTTTACTAAAGACTGCTGCTTATTCAAGGGGTCGGTTTGTGATAAACTGTAAGAGATGAATGCGCAAAGGAGATTAGAACCAACTATGAAAACTATTTATTTTGACTGTTTTGCCGGCGCCAGCGGCGACATGTTGTTAGCGGCCCTCCTAGATGCAGGCGCGTCGCTGACAACAGTAAAACGGGAGCTGGCCTGCCTGCCGCTGACAGGCTACGAACTTAAACTAAACCGTGTGCTGAAAAAAGGGATCTCAGCCTTGGATGTAACTGTGGCGATAACTGAAAAACAACAGCCTCACCGGCACTATCACCAGATTGCGGCGATGCTGGAGACTTCCGCTCTGTTGCCGCAAGTAAAAACCATGAGCCAGGCAGTCTTTCGCCGCTTGGCGGAAGCAGAGGGAAAAATTCACGGCAAAGCACCGGCGGACGTCCACTTCCACGAAGTGGGAGCAGTCGATTCCATCGTAGACATTGTGGGTATCGCCGCAGCTCTTTACTCGCTGGGGGCAGAAAAAATCTGTTCTTCCCCGCTCCATTGCGGCAGCGGTTTTGTGCGCTGCGCCCATGGCGAGCTGCCGGTTCCGGCGCCGGCCACTCTGGAACTGTTAAGCGGCGTTCCAGTCTATTCCCGCGGCATTGAAGCGGAACTGCTCACACCTACCGGGGCAGCCGTTCTCTCCACGCTGGCAAAGTTTGGGCCGCTGCCAACGATGACTGTCATTAAAAGCGGCTACGGCGCCGGGAAAAAAGAGCTCTCCATCGCTAACCTGTTGCGCGTTATCGTGGGTGAAGCCGCCGCTCCCGCACCAGGATACCTAAGGGAAGAGACGGTAATCCTGGAAGCTAACATAGACGACATGAACCCGGAATTTTACAATCATGTTTCAGAAAAACTGTTTAGCGCGGGCGCGCTGGATGTAACACTTGTCCCGGTACAGATGAAAAAAGGCCGCCCCGGGGTAATGCTCTCGGTGCTGGCCAGACAGGAACAGGAAGAACCTCTCCTCGAGATCATTTTTGCCGAAACCACGACACTAGGCATCCGCCGGCTCACAGCAGAGAAACTGATGCTTCCTCGCCGGATAATCAGCGTGGAAACCGCCTACGGTCCGGTTCGTGTTAAAATAGCCGAATCAAGCAACCGGATCATTAACGCCGCCCCGGAATACCAGGATTGTCGCCAACTGGCTAACGCCTCCGGCACTCCCCTTAAAAAAGTCTACTCGGCAGCAATGGTAGCCGCCCTTGCCGAGGGGTTACTCCCTTAGCTCTGCTCACTTGTGCCTGTTCACTTAAGCTAATTGCCGCCTAGAGCACTTCATTCATCGAACCGGTGCGATAGCCTGCCAAGTCTAGAGAAATATAAGTGAAACCTAACTGTTTAAGGCGGGAGACGATTTGCGGCGCAAAAGCTACGGCAGCAGACAGCCTGTCAGCCGGCAGCTCAAGACGGGCCGTGTCACCATGGTGACGCACACGGAGTTGCACAAAGCCCAAACTGCGTAAATAGCGTTCCGCTGCCGCCACCTGTTCCACCTTTTCTTTTGTAATCGCCTGACCGTAAGGAAAGCGTGAAGAAAGACAAGCCATAGCCGGCTTATCCCAGTTTTTTAACGCCAATTCACGCGCGAGTTGACGGACATCCTCTTTACTAAAACCCGCGTCTTTTAAGGGGCTGCGCACCCCAAGCTCGGCCGCTGCCTTCGACCCCGGGCGCCAGTCGCCGGTATCATCAACGTTGGAGCCGTCAGCCACAAATGCCAGCCCTCGTCGGACAGCCAAACTGCTAAGCTTACCAAACAGCTCTTGTTTACAATAATAGCAGCGCTCCGGTGGGTTTTCGGCAAACCCGGGAATCTCCAGTTCCATTGTTTCAATTACTTCCAGTGGAACAGACAATGTTGCTGCCAGTTCTTTTGCTGCCGCCAGTTCTTCAGGCAGGTAAGTTTCCGAGACTGCGGTAACGGCCAATACATTTTTGCCTAATGTGCGAGCCGACATAGCCAAAAGCACCGAAGAGTCCACACCGCCGGAAAATGCCACGAGAACGCTGCCCATTTCCTGTAACAAGGCTTCCAGGCGCGCTTTTTTTTTCTGGTATGCTTCCCCCATCCTTGCTTCCTCCTCTCAATTTAAACTTTACTGCCTGAATGTTTTCGTTTTACGAGCTGTAAGCAAACCGGCAGAAACGGCAGTCAGCGGGATGGCGGCAACCAAGCCGATACTTCCGGCCATCGCCCGCACTACTTCCGTAGCCACGAGGTCGGAATTTATAATAGTGAGAAATTGAGCATCATAACCCATAAACAAGATCAGCAGCGGCATTGAAGTACCCACATACGCCAAAATCAGCGTATTAGCCATGGTGCCCATCACGTCCCGGCCCACATTCATAGCCGATTTAATCTGATCCCGCATACAGATAGCCGGATTGGCACAATACACTTCATGGGATGAGGCGGCAATAGACATGGCTACATCCATCACTGCACCAAGGGCGCCAATAATTATTCCGGCAAACAAAAGTCCGCGCACATCGATGGGCCCTCCTTCCATGTAGAGCAGCATTTGCGCTTCCTCGCTGGAAAAGCCGGTAAGATTGGCGGCATCGCCAACCCAAAAAGCCAACAACCCTGCCACAAGCACACCTCCCACAGTACCAATGGCGGCTGCGGCAGTTTTTCTTTGCAACCCGCCGGTGCCCACCAATGTAAGTATTGTTATCCCGGCAGCTACGAGCAGTGTGACGGGGATCGGCGGGTAGCCTCTGATAATCAGTGGCAGAAGAACTTGGGCGACTGCCACCACAGTGATCCCCAGGGTCGCCACCGTAAGCAACCCTTTTGCCCGACCGACAATCAACAACGACAAAACAAACAAAGCGCTAATCAGGTAAAGATAGTTGTCACGGACCAAATCCTGCAGGTAAATGGCACGCAGCTTCCCGTCTTGATCAACTTCTCCCCAGAGAATAACCCGACGCCCCTCAGTCAAATATAAATCAAACAGCGGATGCCCCATCAGAGAATTCAGAATGGTAAACTGCTGACCCTGAAAGGGCTGGCTGGTGATTTCAACAGTGACCATTTGCTCAAGCTCGACAAAATCCTGCGTTTCTTCATCCGGCTCCAAATCTTCAACTGCCAGCACAAGGCCGCGCAAAACTACAGACTCACCATTTTCTATAGGAGGCGGTGTGACAGCTTCTCCCGGTGAGAGCATAAACAACAATACAAGCAAAAAAAGGCTCGCCAAGCGCAAAGCCTTGCTCTTTTTTCCGCTCATAATTTTCCTCCGTGTTTCAATGTTATTTTTCCTTGCAATCGGAACAATAGCCATAAAACTGCACGCGGTGATCCACAATCTGAAAGCCATGCTCTCGCTCGATCAGTGTTTCTAGCTGCTGAAGCAAATCCTCTTTTACTTCAAGAATTTGGTTGCAGTTTAAACAGACCAAATGATGATGATGATGGTGTTCAGACGGCAGATTGCAAAGCTCATAGCGGCTGCGCCCGTCACCGAAATTTAGTTTATGGACAATATTTAAGTCTGCCAATAAGTCCAGCGTCCGGTAAATGGTCGCAAAACCGATTTCCGAATCCTTTTCCTTAGCCAAAACATAGACTTCTTCCGCACTCATGTGCTGATCCTGATTCTCAAGCAACGTTTGCAAAACTACTCTGCGCTGCGGGGTCAATTTATGTTCCTTAAATTGTTCACGTAATGCTTCCAACCTTATTTTCATCGCGCCACCCCCCATATTTTACTTCACTAATTTTGGCAGCATGCCTTTTACTGTCTGCCAGCAGATGACGTGTTAATTATAATAGATGCATCGCACTTTTTCAACCGCAAATAACCTTGAGCCATTTGCGCTGCAGATATTTTCCGCCAGTTTAGCGAAAAAAGCAGCCATGTACTTCGCTTGGTCATGCTTAAATAAGCCTGCCTGCAGCGATGTTTACCAATTTATTAGGAATATGCGCTAAA
>Ga0208610_100076_pt1 | contig 43668 bp, 43 predicted proteins | sample SubbioR11Jul_8A2_FD_184815 | JGI IMG/M metagenome (GOLD analysis project Ga0208610, IMG submission 184815) | Serpentinite rock and fluid subsurface biosphere microbial communities from McLaughlin Reserve, California, USA - CR11Jul_8A2 (SPAdes) | ecosystem: Environmental > Terrestrial > Deep... | reverse complement strand
ACCTCGGGCGAGGTATGGCTGAGTGAGGTAAACCTGGCGATGTTGCCTGAGCAGCAGCGGGCCGAGCTGCGGCTGCACAAGTTCGGCTTTGTGTTCCAGTCCTATAACCTGATTGCGGTCTTAAACGCCCAGCAGAACGTGGCCTTCCCGATGGGCCTAGCCGGGCTTAAGGCCAGCGAGCGCAACGAGCGCGCCTTGGCGCTGCTTCAGCGCTTCGGACTCGGCCCGCGAGCCGGTCACGCCCCGCATAAGCTCTCGGGTGGCGAGCGGCAGCGCGTAGCCATCGCCCGGGCGCTGGCCAACAACCCCGATGTGGTCTTTGCCGATGAGCCTACCGGCAACCTCGACTCCAAAAGCGGCCTACGGGTAGCCGAGCTCTTAAAAGAGGTCGCTTATGAAGGGCGCTCGGTCGTTGTGGTCACCCATGACCCCCGCCTGGCCAAACATGCCGACGTGGTGTTGCAGCTTGAAGATGGGCGGCTCAGCAACGCCACGCGACCGAACGCTGAACTGGCCATGGCCTAAAAAACCCCGTATTCTGACTCTATGACCAACCCACCGTTGGAGCAGTTGCTATCGCTGCGGGGCAAGCAGGCGCTGATAACCGGGGCCGCTGCGGGCATCGGCAAGGCTATTGCCGGACGTTTTGCTGAAGCCGGGGCGGAGCTGCACCTGGTAGACCGCAACGCCACCAAGTTAGCCGCCGTGGCACAAGAGCTGTCGCAGCACTTTAGCGGCATCCGGACACATGTCTTAGACCTGTCGGACCGAGCGGCCATTACCCAGCTGTGGTCGAATTTGGAGGGCGATGAACCGGAGATACTGGTCAACAATGCCGGTGTCTATCCGACCAAGTCGGCCCTAGAGGTAGACGAGGCTTTTTATCGCCAAGTGATGGCGATCAACCTCGACTCGGTCTTTTGGATGTGCCAGGAGATGATCGCTCGGCGCCTGAAGCGGGGCGGGATAATTATCAACATCGGCTCAATAGAAGCCGTGCTGCCGTTTAAGGACGGCATGGCCCACTACACGGCAAGCAAGGCCGGGGTGATCGCGCTAACCAGGGCCCTGGCCAAGGAGTACGCCAGGCACGGCTTCCGCGTCAATGCCCTGCTGCCGGGAGGCATCGTTACCGAAGGCACCGTCGCGGTGGCCAAGCAAGTCTTACAGTTTAAGCTGGGCCTGGTGAAGGTCGCCTACGACTTTCAGCAGCGCTTGCCGGTCGGTCGGGCGGGTCAGCCTGACGAAGTGGCTCGCATGGCTTTGGTGCTGGCCACCGACCTTGCCAGCTATGTTCATGGCAGCATCATCCCGGTGGATGGCGGATTTTTATCGGCGTGAAGAAGATGGGCGGTACAGCAGACATCGGGTCAGCTAACGGCCTATACCTCATCGGTCAATGGGTGATTCGCAAGCCTTTCGGATAGCGGTTTTTGACTATCCCCTGTGAGCGCTTGCCCCAACCGATGGGAAAGCCCGCTACGGTAATGATGAGCCAGCCGTCCTCGCCAGCCGCTTCTAACACGTCGCCAGCCAAGTAGTGCGCTAGCTGCGGATTCTCAGGTGCTAGCTCGAGCGTCCGCTGTGCGCCAGAGCCGGTAAGAGCCAGTGCCAGCGCGTGTGAAGGCTCGAGCCGCCCCTTCTTTAAGGTGCCAAGCCATAATCCGGCGCGGAGCAGGCTGAGGCCGCTGAGGCGCGGCAACTGCTCAGGGACGGCATAGAGCTGCTCGCCCTGCGCCACTAGCACTAGGTCGGGGACGGGGTCGCTGGTCAGCGCCGCGCTGACAAACTCGCGCCAGAGCGCCCGCGTCGCTCCTGGTGCGGGGATAAAGGGCTGGTAGGCCCGTGCCGGAGCGTCGCCCGCGATTCGGCGTAGCTTGGCCACGAAGTGGCCCTCGCCGATCTGGCGGTGTGGCCAGAGCCGCGCTGCTTTGCCGAGTTTGGCGCTACGCCAGGATGTTGGCACCCACAAGGGCTCTCCCGGAGACACGCCGCTGAGCCCGGTAGGCAGCAGCTCAAACTCGGGGTGCGCGGCCAGGAACTTGGCGATAACCTGTTCATTCTCTTCGGGTGCGAAGGTGCAGGTGCTATAGACCAGCACTCCGCCGGGTCTGACCAGATCGGCAGCTTCAGCTAACAGCGCCTCCTGCCGCGCGGCGCAGCCGAGCACCGCCGCTTCGCTCCAGTGGTCGCGGGCTTCCGGCGCTTTGCGGAACATCCCCTCACCCGAGCAGGGTGCGTCCAGCAGCACTCCGTCGAACACCGCCCCCCAGCCCTGGGCCAGCCTTGCTACCTCGTTGTTAGTGATGACGGCGTGAGTACTTCCCCAGCGCTCGAGGTTCTCGCCTAGCGCTTTAAGGCGCCCTCGTGCCACCTCGTTGGCGATTAGCACCCCCTTGCCCAGCAGCGAGAGCAGGTGGGTGCTCTTGCCGCCCGGTGCCGCGGCTAGATCCAAGACCCAGTTGCCTGCCTTGGGGGCTAAGGTCTCCGCTACCGCCATAGCCGAAGGGTCTTGCAAGTAGTAGAGCCCGGCGGCGTGAAAAGGGTGCTTGCCAGGCCGTAACTCGTCGGGAATAACAAACCCCGTGGAGCACCAGGGGACTGGACTAATGGGCCAAGAGGTGAGCTGCTGTAAGGCCGCGGGGGTGAGCTTAAAGGTGTTGACGCGCAGACCCATAACCGGCGGCTCAGCCAGGGCGCTCAGCAACCGCTCAGACTCGGAGCCGAGTAGGTTGCGCATCCGCTCGCTGAAGCGCTGCGGGATCACGGCCACGGCCCTCAGCTAACCCATCTCTTCGGAGCAGATGGGAAGTGGGGAGTGGGATGTAGCATGTAAAACCCTACCACCCGCTAACCTCGCTACGGACAACCTACCCAGACTGCTCCCGCCGGAGGGCTGGAGAAGGTGCGAGTTTCGGGTCATCCTAGTGCGGGCCAACAGTTTAAGCTGTCGCGATTAAAAACCCCAAATACGCCAAGTACAAAACCAGGAAGGCTCCGCCTTCCCACCGCCCTAGCCGCGAACCAGTAACTAGGAAAGGCCATAGCAGCAGGCTGATGCCTAACATAAACCACATGTCGCGCTGGACGGTCTCCCAGGGCAGGCCGATCGGCTGCACTAAGGCGGTAAAGCCCAGAATGGCGAGGATGTTGAAGATGTTTGAACCGACGATATTGCCTAAGGCGATGTCGGGCTCGCGCTTGAGGGCGGCCACAATGGAGGCGGCTACTTCGGGTAGGCTGGTTCCAGCCGCTACGATGGTTAGGCCGATAATCAGCTCGGGTACCCCAATGCCTCGGGCCAGCTCCACCGCGCCCATCACCAGTAAGCGGGCTCCTGCTACCAGCAGCACCAACCCCACCACTAGCCCCACATAGGTGCGCCAGTCGGCCTTGGTCTTACGGTTATCGCCATATTCCTGCTCAAACTCACTTTGCACCTCAGCCGCTTCGCCCCGGTCGGCGCGATATAAAAACCAGATGTACAGCCCTAGCAGGGCCACCAAGAGCAGACCCTCCAGACGGCTCAGGCTATGGCCGAAGTAAAGGAGCGGAAACAGCAGCAAAGTCACGCCGATCATGATGGGAACTTCGCGTTTGATGAAGCGCGCCTGTACCGCAATGGGCGCCAGCAGGGCGGTGACACCTAGAATTACCAGGATGTTAAAGATGTTCGAGCCGATCACGTTGCCAATGGCAATTCCGGGACTGCCCGTCAGGGCCGCGGCCAGGCTGGCGGCTAGCTCAGGGCTGCTGGTGCCAAAGGCCACCACGGTTAACCCTACTACCATGGCACTGATCCCCCAGCTACGGGCTAACACCACCGAGTTGCTCACTAACCACTCACCGCCAAAATAAAGCAGCACGATGCCGCCAGCTATTAAGAGAATACTGAGCAGAGCTTCCATAACCCGATATACTAACCTTCCGTCTGCTCGGTGGTCTAGTTGTGAAATTTCCAGATTGGTCGAATTTAATCTATCGGAGAGAGTTTGGCGCTAAGGTTTTCAACGCCGCTGACGGTCTCACGCAGTGGACGGCGGGCGCGCCGCGCCCCAATATGGCCCACTACCACCCCTTGCACCGCTACCTCGTCCGGCCGCAGGCGAATAGGCGGATAGGCCGGGTTCTCGGCGACGAGCAACACTTCGCCCCCTTGCCGATACCAGCGCTTAAGCGTCGCCGACTCCTCGTCGGGTAAGAAGGCCACCACGATATCACCGTCTAGCACCTCGACTTTGGGCCGAACCACGATATAGTCGCCCGGTAAGTAGCCTACACCGATCATAGAGTCGCCTTCGACATGGTGCGTGGTAATCTCCCCACGGCGGTATCTCTATCAGAGTCCGCTCTCGGGGACGGCTGTGGGCTCGCTGTTAACGGTGGATCGTCTTAGTTGGGGATCGAGCCACAGCGCTACCGCGGCCAGGGCTCGAGCGGCGCGGCTACGCCAAGACCTCCCGGTGCGCAGCGGTTGAAGGAGCCAAGCCGTCTCAGCCTCCCGACCTCCGTTATCGTTTGTAAGATAATCATGCTCGCTTACTTGCAACAAGAGAGGCAAGATGGTCGATGAATTGCTCAACTCGATCAATCCAGGGACGAACCTGCGCCTCTTCAAACTCGACAAAGTCCATGTAGTCGCCTTCCTGACGCCGCTCGAAGAGATCGTTATAAACCGGAGCCAGTTCTTTAGGAACCTTGCCCGTCCTGACATAGTGTCGATTAAAGAGGCTTCGCACCCCGGTGTGTTTGGAGGACGATAACCCATCCTGGAGGAGGAGACCGGAGACCGCATAAAAGCACGCGTAATAGAGACGATTCACGCATGGATTCCAACGGCTGGCGTTGGCCAGAAGGCGGGCGTCCTCCAAGGTCTGCCGCGCCCTCTGGAGGCGATACAGCACCACATCCCCTGGCGATTCCATCACAACAGGATTCCTTCACGCTCAACGTTTTGGTGGAATGGCATCGCTCGAGAGCGCGGACTATCCCACTCCACACGGCTACGTACAACAGAACAAAGGACTTCGCCACACTCCCATTCGAGGTCATACAGCCGGTGCCGAATAGTGTCTATACGCGCATCAGTCACAGGGCCATCAACCAACACGAGGAAATCCCAATCGGATTCAGTACCTGCGTCCTCGCGGGAGCGCGAGCCGTAGAGGATAATCTCTGCCGCCGGTTCCACTTCGTGGATGGCTTGTTTGACTCGCTTAAGCAACACTTCTTGATCCATTAGGCCCTATTCTGCCGAACGGCTAAGCTCAACGGCGCGCCTTAGCAAAATGCCGCCTGATGACTGGACTCATACCAAAATTGGGCGCAAGTATTGGCGAGTCCGTTGCAGCGAGTGTTAGGCGAGATTGCGCTCATGTCACAAGTCATCAGGTGTGAGTCCCGTGCCCTTCGCGATACGCGCCAGCATCCTAGGCCCAATCTCTTCTTTATCATGAAAGGCAAACACCACATCAGGCCAGCCGGGGCGCGATAAGATTTTATGTGATGTGCCCGAGCTACGTTTTTCAGTCCAGCCAATGCGCATAAGCGCTGCCAGTACCCGCTTTGCTTTGGTTGACGGCCACCGAGTCACGCGGCGTCAAAACGAATAGTCAACAAGGTAGGGGTGGTTTCACCGTGCTCGAGTCTATCTGCGAGAACGCGCAAGGCTAAAGCTTGTGCCTTAGCGGTAGCCTCATCCGGCGTTTGCCCATAAGTCAGCACGCCAGGTAGCTCAAGAACCTCAGCTAACCAGCGCCCATCCTCTTCTTGCTCAAGCTCGATCATGAAAGTCATCAACAACCTCTAATCAAGAGATTAGCACAATCATCTGCCGTATGTGGCCTAACGGAGTTGCGTTGCAGCGGCGCTGACGTCCAGCCGCCGACCGAGATCTTCGCCTAACTGTGGCGTCCGCTAGAAACGCTTGTTAGGCGGTCTCCTCGACATCATCAGGTCGTTCGTCATCTTGCCCGAGATCCAGCGCTCGCACTCGTTCGGAGAAGGTCCGCTTGAATGCTTCCAGGCGTTCCAGCAGCCATGCGTGCTGCTCCGGCCATTCAGTACGATCTTCGATGTCACCGCTACGATATTGAACGATCCGACAGTCGCGGCGATGGGGAAGTTCCTGCCAATCGAGAGGGCCCAGTTCTGCCTCGATCGCCTCTTTCTGAGAGAGCAGCAGGGCAAATGCTTTCTTGGAATACTTCGGGTGTCGAATGTAGAGCTCGCACCCAATGCGGTGCAGCTTCGTGTGCGCCGTGAGCGACAGATTGAATCGGGAGCGGCCCACGGCAAGCGAGTACCAGTGCTGGGGTCTCGGCTTGCGGAAGCTAACCGAAGCTCCCTTTTGCCGTCCGCACTCCACGAGCGCGGACCAGAATTCCAACTGCGACAGCCTCGTTTCGGTCGGCTCGCCGACAGAGTCCGGGCTTGTGAGGCTCTTCGCCCAATCGTTTGGTCGACATACCAGATTGAACTTCGGCGCAGGGGCTGACTCTCCGATCCTCCACAGCTCGATTTCCAGCGCGAAGAAGGAGAACATCTCGCCGGTGATCTCATTGAGCCAGTCTAGGGCGCGACGGTGGTCGTCGCTGATCTGCTCGGCGACCCAGACCACGGTCTTGGCGCCCAGCCCGGCTGCATAAGTCAGCAACTTGCCGAGGTGGTCGTGATCGGTGCGCTGGAGTTGGTTTTCGACAATCACGCGATCGTCTGTACCCACCTCCTTCGCTACGATGTCGGCTTTGAAGATCCCCACACGCGACTCGGTCGCCTCGAACTCCAGTTCGATTCCGAGTGCATCGCCGAGGAGCTTCAGATTTTCTGGCAGTGCCAACCATGGTGTGAAGTGCCGAGCTTCGTCCTGCCAAAAGTCGCGAAGAGAGACTGGCTCAAGGCGGCCCAAGGGCAAGGGCTTCTTGATATCGTTCATGGTCAGAGCCGCCTAACGGTCAAGCTCAACGGCGCGCCCTGGCAGGATATCTGTCTGGTAACTGGACTCACACTGAGGATTCTTGTACATGGTGGCGCGTCCGTTGCAGCAAGTGTTAGGCGATTTAACCGATGAGCCTGTCATACTCGTCATGGCTCCCTATCCACACCCAGATGAGGTCGGTGCCGTCTTCAACAGCCAAAGCTCGGTGGCTCAAACCAACCCGTGCAGACCAGTATTGACCAACCTTTTTGAAGTGTAGCGATGGGTGACTTGGGTTTGCCTTGAGCAACTCAAAGTTTTTTCTAGCCAGGCGCTGGATTGGCTCAGATAAGGCATAAAAGCGTTCCCAGAACTGAGGAGTCGTTCGGTACACTCACATATCCTGTAGTTTCCCTTGAGCTTTTGCCGCCCCCGCCTCCTCAAGCAGAAAATCGAGCTTTCCGGCTGCTACATCGGCTTCGAGTTGCTCATCCCAGCGCTGCCAGTCTTTTTCTACTAACCACTTCCTTAAGCGAGCGAAATCCCTCTCGGAAAGGGCTTCGATTTCAGCTTGAATGTGTTCAACTTGTGCCATTGACATCACCTCTTTGCCACATGTTAGCGCTTTCGATTACAGAAGAGATGAAGGTGCGCTTGGTCGCCCAGCGTCGTGTCGCGCAGCCGCGAGCGGGGGACTTCATGCTACCGTGCCCGCCCGCTGCTCGTCGGCTGCGGTGGCTTGATAGCCAGCTGTATCCGAGGGCCACCTGCGACACGCAAGCCGACCCCACATCGTCGTCATTTCTCGTCGCGTCGCCAATGAGCCCGCCCCGTCTCAGCGGCGTACGCCCATGGCTGCAGGTCCGGAGGCTGGACTCCCAGCTCTGCGATGCCCGCACGAATCTGCTCACGATGAGCACTAGCGTGATGCAGTGCCTGCGCCACGACCACGGCCGCGTGGCACTCGTACTCTCCCGCATCCAGTATGAGCACGCGCTCCGCGTCGACCGGCTCACCAAGGAGTTGTTCCCAGAGGTGCGCTGTCTCGTCCACCCGAGCGTCAAGTTGAGCGAGATCGTCGGTTTCGTTGCCGTCAGTCGCCCACGCAGGGCGGACGGCGGTGAGGATGGCCGCGTATCCCGCATCCGCCAGGATGACGTGATTGAGGGTTGCGAGAATGCTGCCAAAGCCGCGCGCGGGGTGCTCGAGCTGTTCGCTCGAGAGGTTTTTGCACGTGGTGATGAGAGTCTTGGTTGCCCAAGCGCTGTGGCGGAACGCCTCGTGCAGGATCTCGTTCATGAGTTCTCTCTCCCGTCTGGCTAACGCGCCGCTTCAGCCGCGGCGGCTCAGGATCGCACCAGCCGCCGTCGGCTGCAAGCGCTGGTTAGACCGCGGTCATTGCTGCCGATCCCGCCGCCCTGAAATGACGGCAGCAATGTTGACGACAGAGGTAGTTGCCTCCGCGCACAGGGCCGCTTGGCGGAAGTTGGCCGTCCGGTGGTGCTGGAGATCGTTGGCGAGAGTCAAGGCGGCCTTCGCGTGCCGCCTCACGCCTTCGTTCGCGCCGCCTGCCAACTCAGAGGCGATGTAAGCGTCGAGCATGCGCTTGGCGTCCGTCTCTGACGGGATCACGCCATCTTCTGTGGGGTGTCTTTGTGGGTCGAACACAACCTGAGCGACAGAAATCAAGGTCTCACGGCACAGGAGGCCGACGGCTTGAAGCTGCTCTTCGTTCTCTGCTTGCTCGAGCCTTCGCCTAATCTCATAGATCCCACGGTCAACACGTTCCCAGCCAGTGGGCTCCTCGAAGATCTGATTTGGCGCCCCAGCCGCTGAGCGGATTTGGTCGATTAGCCCCTGATAGAGCCCGGTCGCGTAGACTCGCCTCGATGCCCAGTTGGGCATGTCTCCACTGCTCCATCGACCGTACCAGGCCCACAGATCTCCGTAAGGAACGTCAAGACCACCATGATTTACACCCACGTGCTCAACAAGGGGGGCAGGGGGGTGCGGAGCCCGCTGGACGCCTAGATCAGCACCGGCTCCTCGTAGACGCCGTAGACCTCGCGCAGCACGTCCATCTGCTCACCCAGAGTGCAGTAGGCGTGGGCGCAGGCCATAAAGGCAGGCATGGTGTTCTGGTCGTTCTTGGCCGCTTCGCGCAAGGCGCTCAAGGCCGCTTGGGCCGCCTGGGGGTCGCGCTCGAGCCTCACTCGCGCTAAGCGCTCAGCCTGTACGCGCTCGACCTCCTTGTCGATAAGCAGGATCGGCGGGCTGGGGTTGTCCTCAACGAAGGCGTTGACCCCCACGATGATCCGCTCCTGCGAGTCGATCTCGCGCTGCTGTTGGTAGCTGGCCTCGCCGATTTCGGTAGCGAAGAAACCGGCCTCGATAGCGGCCTCTACGCCGCCCAAGGCATCGATCCGCTCTAGGTAGTCTATGGCCTGCCGCTCCATCTCGTTGGTAAGCGTCTCGAGGTAGTACGACCCGGCTAATGGATCGACGGTATTGGCCACGCCCGTTTCAAAAGCGATGACCTGCTGGGTGCGCAGCGCGATGGTAGCGGCCTCCTCGCTGGGCAAGGCCAGGGCTTCGTCGTAGGAGTCGGTGTGCAGGCTGTTGGTGCCGCCCAAGACTCCGGCCAGCGCTTGAATCGCCACGCGGGCGATGTTGACCAGGGGCTGCTGGGCGGTCAGCGACACCCCGGCCGTTTGGGCATGGGTGCGCAGCATCCAGGAGCGGGGGTTTTTCGCCCCATAGACTTCGCGCAGCTGCCTGGCCCAGATCCGCCGCGCCGCCCGCAACTTGGCGATCTCCTCAAAAAAGTCGTTGTGCAGGTTAAAAAAGAAGCTCAGCCGCGGGGCAAACTCATCGATGTCGAGGCCGCGCGCTAAGGCTTTGCGCACATAGTGAACGCCATCAGCCAGGGTAAAGGCCAGCTCCTGCACGGCGGTCGAGCCCGCCTCACGGATGTGGTAGCCCGACACCGAGATGACGTTCCACTTGGGCACGTGCTGGGGCCCCCACTCGAAGGTGTCAATGACCAGCTTGACCGAAGGCGCAGGCGGGAAGATGTACTCCTTTTGGGCGATGAACTCCTTTAGGATATCGTTCTGGATGGTTCCGCCGACCTTGGTCAGGTCCGCCCCCCGTTTTTCGGCCATGGCCAGGTACATGGCCCAGATGGCGTTAGCCGGGCTGTTGATGGTCATCGAGGTGGTGACCTGCTCGGGGTCGATGCCGTCGAAAAGCACCTCCATGTCGGCCAGTGAGGAGACCGCTACCCCACACTTGCCAACCTCGCCCCGGCTAAACGGGTGGTCCGAGTCGTAGCCCATCAAGGTGGGTAGGTCAAAGGCGGTCGAGAGCCCAGTCTGGCCGGCTTCTAGCAGCTTCTTAAAGCGCGCGTTGGTCTGCTCGGCCGAGCCAAAACCGGCGAACATCCGCATGGTCCACAGCTTGCCGCGGTACATGCTGGCCTGAACGCCGCGGGTGTAGGGGTAGTCGCCGGGATAGCCGAGGTCACGCTCGGGCGAGAACTCCGCTAAGTCATCCGGGGTATAGATCGGCTCGACCACGTAGTCAGAGAGCGTGCGAAAAGGGTAAGGCCGCTCGGGAAGCCGCGCCTTAGACTTGGCGTAGTCGGAGGCAAGCCAGTCTCGTTTCGCTTTCATGGCGGGAGTATAGCAGTATTACTACCGCCAGCGCAGATTCTACCTGTGGAAACAGATATCACGAGGCAGAAGATTGGCCGGCACGCAAGAACCTAACCCCCACCCCGGCCCTCCCCCGATTAGGGGGCGGGGTGGGGGTTCTAAGGGCCGGGATCGTTCATGATAAGGGAACCGTTGGCTCGAGCGGCGCTTGGTAGCTATCGTTGCAGGGGCACGGCCCTCAACTCTCCTCGCGCTAAGGCCCACACCTGTTCGGCTGCCGTAATGATGGCGGGTCGGTGGGCCGCGACCAGCACCAGCCGCTCGCGGGCTTGCCTGGTCAGGGTGTTAATCAGGGCCTGCTCGGCTTCATGGTCGAGGTTGGCGGTCGGCTCATCGAGCAGCAGCACAGCCGGTTCGCTAAGGAGGGCTCGAGCCACCATCAGCCGCTGCCGCTGGCCGCCCGACAGCCCGGCGCCATCTTCGCGGAGCGCATAGTCGAGGCCGCCAGGGAGGGCACGCACCGTGGATGCTAGCTCAACGGCGTCTAGGACGTGCCATAGCTGCGGTTCGGAATAGTTGCGAGCGAGCAGCAGATTTTCGCGCAGCGTGGTACGAAACAGCGCTACCTCCTGCGGCACGTAGCTAACATGGCGGCGCAGCGCCTCTTCGGTGTAATCCTCCAGATCGTGACCGCCCAGCCGGATGCTCCCGGTAGTGGGCCTCAGCAGCCTGAGCAGGAGCTTAAACAGCGTGGTCTTGCCCGCGCCGCTGTCGCCGGTCAGCACCACTAGCGCGGGACCGCGCAGGTCGAGCTCGAGATCCTTTAGCAGCGGCGCCCCGCCGGGGTAGCTAAAGCCGAGCTGCTGGAGCTCGAGCCGCGGCTCGACCCGCGCTGGGCTAAGCCGCGCTGTGCCGCTCGGGATGGGGCCATCAAGCAGGCTCTGCAAGCGCTGCGCGGCAGCTTTGGCCTGCTGGAGCAGCGCGTAGCCACGCGGCAGGAGCTGCGCCGGCGTAGAAATAAGCGCCAGCAGCGTGATAAAAGCGGTGGCTTCACCAAGGCTCATCGCCCCCTGCTGCACGCTGGTAGCCAGCAGCACCACCAGCACCGCGATGGCGGCAAAGCCCAAGACCTGGGCCAGCGGGGTCTGGAGCCCGGCCCACAGCGCCCGTTCGCTCTGGGCTTGAGCAGCTGCAAGATTGGCCGGTTGCAGGCGGGCCTGAAGGAACGGAGTCAGCCCAAAGGCCCGCGCTACTTCCAGTTGGCGCAGCCCTTCTTGTAGGTGGGCGCCGACCGTTTCGGTTTCAGCCTGGGCCCGCTGCGAGGTGCGCTGGATGCGGCGGCCTACCGCCCACAGCAGCAGTGCCAGCGGGACGATCAGCGCCAACAGGGTCAGGGTGGCGGTAGCGTTGAGATAGAACAGCACGATCAGGATGCCGATAGCGGTCAGCGACTCGGCGATCAGCGTGCCCAGCCCGAACTGCAAGTAGAGCTCGTTGTCCTTGAGGTCGTGGATGACGCGGCTGGCCAGGCCGCCGCTGCTCTGCGACGCGGCCAGCGCGTTTTGGCTGAGCAGGTGTCGATAGAGCCCTTGGCGCCAACGGGCGCTGGTCTGCGCCGCTACGCGCCCGAACAGGGCGTCTTGCGCCCACAACGCCAGCGAACCTGCCGCTACCACCGCGCTGCCGATTGCCAGCACGTGGGGCAGAGCGCTCAGGTCGCCGGCTAGCAGCACGGTATCAAACAGCGGCTGGACTACCACCGGCACTACCGCTACGCGCAGCAGGGCGTTGAGAGCAGCGGCCAGGGCAGCTAACAGGGTTAGCGCCGAGCGGGGAAGTAGCAGCGCGGGCATAGCTTTATAAGTCGGCCATAATAGCACTCAGGAGGTGCTTGGCCGCGCCCGGAGGCGGCATGGTGGCAGCCAAGCGGGCGCGGCGGCGGGCTAACTCGGCGGGGTTGTGCAGCAGGGCGGTGGCTTGGGCAACGACCAGCTCCACGCTGACTATCCCTTTGATCTCGACCATCAGCTCCTCACCGGTCATGCTGTTGGGGAGCGAGACCGACAGGCGCGGCGCGGCCAGCTTTACCGCCTGGCGCTTGAGGGCGTGGCCGATCAGCGGGATCAGCGACAGCCAGTGGCCGGGGCCTTCGAGCGGGATCAGTTCGGGGCGGTTTAAGGGCAAGATCACCAGGCTCGGCACCCCAGCGATCCCTAGCTCGAGCGTGTTGGTGCCGGGGATGGTGATAGCTAACTGGGCGGCCTTGATGTGGGCGTAGCGCTCGGCCTCAGCGACCATGGCGATGCGGCTTCCGCTCGGGGTGAGGATCGTCTCCCCCTGGCGCTCCCCGGCTAGGCCGCCGAGCGTAGCCCGCTCCTCGCCAGCGATCCCGGCGCGGATAGTCTGTTCGCTGAGCAGGCGGCTGACCGGCCAGACGAAGCGCGCTTCCGGTAGAGTCTGACCCAGCGCGTCGGCGACGGCGATCATGAAGGGGAGCAGGTGGCGGGCAAACAGGTCGCGGCTGCCCGGTATCAGCACGATATGCGGCTTGCCGGGCTCGGGGACGGGGTCGGCTAGCGCCACCGCGTCAGCTACCAAGTTGCCGACGACCATCAGGCGCTCGGCGGGGGCGCCCAGGAGTCGCGCCTTGCGGGCGGCGCGTTGATCGTGAACGAACAGCTTGCGCAACTTAGGGTGCCAGTACGGAACGAAGCTGTAGCGATAAGCCGGGTAGTTAAGCCGTTTGGCCAGCTTGAGGGCAAAGCGGGTGTTACCGCCTAAACTGAGCACAAAGCCGCGCCTGGCGTTCTCGCCTGCGGCTCGGAAGTCGCCGAGTCTGTCGAGCTGGCCGGTAGCCATGAAGCGCAGAAACTCCTGTGGAGTAGTAACGGTATCCGCTCCAAAGCTTGAGGCGATACGCGCTTCGCCGCCGCTGGCGAACTGGCAGGGGATCAGGCTGATGCAGGTTTTAACTCCGGGATAGCGCTGCTTCAGCTCGGCCAAGACCGGCTTGACCCAGGTGTAGAGCTCGCCTGGCCCGTTGCTGACTAGCACCGCTTCCATGGCGTTACCCGGCAAAGCCGGCTAGGCCGCGCCGCGAGCTGTGCTTAAAGGCCAGCATCAGCCTAACGTCAGCGCTCTCTTGTGCTAGCGCCTCGAGCGCCGCCCAGTCGCGGCGCCGAAAGGCACGCATAGCCTGCTCGAGCCCCTCATAGCGCGCCCCGGTAATGCCGCGCCGCATGAGCCCCACACGGTTGAGCCGGTAGTGCTTGGCCGGATTGCCGTTAGCCATGCTAAAGGGAAGGATATCTTGCCTGACGCCACTCAAGCCGCCCACGATAGCGTAGTCGCCGATCCGGCTGAACTGATGCAGGCCCACATCCGCCGACACAAAGGCGTAATCACCGACCTCGCAGTGGCCGGCCAGCTTGACCCCGTCAACCAGTGTGGCGCCGCGCCCCACCTGGCAGTTGTGCGAGATATGGGCATGCGACATCACCAGCGCCCCCTCGCCTAAGCGGGTGCACTGGCCCTCGCCGGTAGCGCGGTGGATGTTGCTAAACTCGCGCACCTGCACGCCGCGCTCTAGGACCACCTGGCTCATTTCGCCGCGGAAGTTGGCATCCATCGGCTCGCCGCCGATCACCGCGTAGGGGCCAAGCCGGCACCCCTCAGCCACGCGGCTGCCGCGCAGCAAGACCGTGCCGACCTGCAACACGCTGCCGGCCCCCACTACCACGTCGGCCTCGATGACCACCAAGGGGCCGACCAGGGCGCCTGGCGCTAGCTCGGCACGCGGATTGATGACCGCACTGGGGTGGAGCTGGGCCATGTTAGCGCCTGGTGAACATAAACGACAAGGTCGCCTCGGCGGCGACCTCCTCGCCGACCAGCGCCACCGCTCGCACCTTGCAGAGGCCGCGCCGGAACAGCAGGATCTCGCCGGTTAGACGGAGCTTGTCGCCGGGGACCACCTTGCGCTTAAACCTGGCCTCGTCGATGGCAGCTAGGTAGCCGATGCCGCCGTTGAGCCCGTCACGCACCGCCAGGCCGACCGCGCTGGCCTGGGCCAGCGCTTCGATAATCAGCACGCCCGGCATGACCGGTTCGTCCGGGAAGTGCCCGGCAAAGTACGGCTCGTTAAAGCTCACGTTTTTGCGGCACTCGAAGTGGTCGCCCTTTAAGGCTACGAAGGCGTCTACCAGCAAGAAGGGGTAGCGGTGCGGCAACAGCGCGCGGATGTCCATGGCTGAGTCTACCGCAGGGCTAGCAGTTTTGGCTCACCCTCATGAAGCTGCCGGGTCAGCCGGGTGGCGAGTCTAAGCGAGCGCAGGTCGTCTTCCAAGGTGCCGATCGGCGGGGCGCTCTGCCGGATGCGGGCTAGGAAGTGCTCGAGCTCTTGGCGTAGCGGATTATCCTCGTGGACCACTACCTGCTCAACCTGCACGTGGGTGCCGCCACTGTCATCAGGAAGCGGGCGATAGATGCTTACTTCGGCGTAGGGGTCCTTGCTGAAATCGAGCCTAAAGGTCTGCTCGCGCTCGGCCACTACCAGCGAGCGCTCGGCGTCCGGCGCCACCCGGCTAGCTAGGAAGCGGGCGATGCAGCCGTTACTAAAGACGATCTGCGCCGCCGCCACATCCTCAAAAGGGCTGCCGTTGAGCACATGGCCGGCCACGCTCACCTCGCGGATGCCGCTATCGACTAGCCCCAAGACGATGTCGATGTCGTGGATCATCAGGTCTAAAATAACGCCCGCATCCTTAATGCGGGCGTTAGGCGTGAGCCGCCGGGCTTCGATCAGGTAGGGGCTATTGACGCGGGCGCTCAGTAGCTGCACCGCCCGGTAGAAGCGGGTGATGTGGCCGACCTGGAGCACCAAGCCGTAGCGGCGGCTCAGCTTAGTGAGGTGTTCAGCCTGGGCTACCTCGGGGGTGACAGGCTTTTCCACCATCACATGGATACCGGCCTCTAGCAGCTGCTCAGCTAGCGGATAGTGGAGGCTAGTGGGCGCGGCCAGGCTGGCGGCCTCGGGGTGCTGGTGCAGCAGCAGGGTAGCGAGGTCAGGATAAGTGGCTACGGCGTGGAGCGCCTTCGCTTCGGTGCGGCGCGCCTGGTCGGGATCGACCACCGCTACTAGCCGCGTGCTAGGGATAGCGGCGTAGACGTTGGCGTGATGCTTGCCCATCACACCGAAGCCGATCACTGCGACGTTTAAGGGTTTCATGTCACCCCCTGGCTTACTGCTGATAAATGGGTCAGGCATGGGCACCTGTCAACATGCCAAAAGCTAGCAACTCACGCATGAAGTCGATATGCGCGCTGTGAGAGCCGCGCGCAACGGTGAGCGTGCCGGCCAGCGGGCGCCCCAGCAGGTAGAAGTCACCCAGAGCATCGAGCGCCTTATGGCGAACCGGCTCATCGGCATCGCGCAGCTCCGTGAGCGGCCCTTCCTGATCAAAGACAATAACATGCGCCGGGCTGGCAGCGGTAGCAAGTCCTTGAGCTTGCAGTGCAGCTAGCTCTTCGAGAAAGCCGAAGGTGCGGGCGCTGGCGAGTGCCGGATAGTCTGATGGCGCCCCCTCCCAGCGCTGCCGCCCGATAGCCGGGTGGGCAAAGTCGATTTCGACCGCTAGGCGGGTGGGGCCGGGGCTAAGCGTTAGCTGGGTGTTGGCAAACCTCATGGTGAACGGCTCGAGCGGCGCCAGGGGAGGGGGCGGCGGCGGCGGCGGGCCGAGTGCGGCGAGCGGCTCGAGCCAGGGCGCTGCCGAGCCGTCCAGGATCGGCAGCTCCGCACCGCTCACTTCGATCAGCAGGTCCTGCCACCAGCCGGTGATATACAGCGCCGCCAGCAGGTGCTCGACCAGTGCTAGGTGCAGGCTGCCGTCACCCAGAACGGTGCAGCGCGGCGTGGCTACGACGTTCTCTAATACTGCCCGCAGTTCGCGCTTGCCGCGCTTGAAGCGCACCGGGCCCGGCTCGCGACAGAGGCGCACCCGACAGCTCGCACCGCTGTGCAGGCCGAGCCCGACGATCACGCCCGTCCCTTAAACCAGGCCCACAGCTTCTCTAACTGCCCCACCAGGTAGCGTTCGCGCAGCCACTGGCGGTAGGGCTGAGCCGGACTGCCGATCCAGGTTTCACCCGGCGGGACGTTCTTAGAGACCCCTGCCTGAGCGGCAATACGCGCCCCGGCGCCGATGGTCAGGTGATCGGCTACTCCCGCCCCGCCGCCGATGATCACGCCGTCGCCGACTCGGGTGCTACCGGCGATGCCGACCTGGCCGACGATTAAGCAATCGGTGCCGAGCTGGACGTTATGGCCGATCTGGCAGTGGTTATCGATCTTAGTTCGGGCGCCGATGCGGGTAGCATCCAGGGTGCCCCGGTCGATGCAGGTGTTGGCGCCGACTTCTACCTCGTCGCCGACTTCGACCGTGCCGAGGTGGTGGATCTTTACTGCGCCGTGTTGGCTAGCGGCGTAACCGAAACCATCAGCCCCGATTACCGTGCCGCTATGCACGATAACGCGCTGGCCCAGCGTGACCCCATCGTAGAGCGTAACGTGGGCGTGCAGCCAGCACCCTAGGCCCAGGCTCGTCCCTACGCCGATAACACAGTGCGGGCCGATGCGGCAGCCCGCGCCGATCACTGCGTGCGCGAGGATCACCGCTCCGGCGGCCACGCTTACCCCCGGGCCGAGCTGGGCGCTAGGGTCGATAATGGCCTGCGGGCTGATACCGGCGGCGGGTTTCGGACGCGAGTCAAACAGCGCCGTGAGCTGCGCTAAGGCCAGGCGCGTGTCGGCCACACGGATGGCGGTGATCGGGGGTGGGCCGTCGAAGGTAGCAGGGATCACCACCACCGCCACCCCCCGCGCGGCGAGGTGCTCAAGTTGCTCTGGTTTCTCTACTACCACCACGGCGTCTGGACGGGGCAGGTTCATCGAGGCCAGGCAGCTAACGGTGGCAGGCCCCCCCACCAGCTCCCCCCCGAGCCGGTGCGCTAGGTCGTCGGCGGTGAACACGCTAGCGCACCCCCGGAGCGGGTGTGGGGAGCGGATCCAGCTTTTCATCCTCACCGGGCTCCGCCGGGGCCGGCTCCTCAGGGACCTCGCCGTTGCCGACGGTGAGAGTCAGGGTCTGGCTGCCCTGAATTAACAGCTCGAAGCTCTGGCGCAGGAGCTGCTGCCGCTCGCCATCGATAAAGGTATCGACCACTAGCTCGTGCGCCTGCACCTGCTCGCGTAAGCTGATCAGCAGCTCGCTAAACGACAAGATCGGATCGCCTTCCTCCTCCTCCTCGGGCATCAGCCCGCCGCGAAAGCTCAGCTCCAGCGGTCCCGGCGCCAGCTCGCGCGGCAGCGGAATGGTAAGGGTGCGCACTAGCGGCTCGGCGCGGAAGGGTTGTAACCGCAGATGTACCCGCGCGAAGCCGCCGGGCTGGACCTCCTCATCTTCAGCCACGACTTCGATGATCTCAGCGTAGCGCTGTTGCTGCGAGAGCGCGATGCTGAGGCTAAGGCCCGTTACGTCCGGAGCAGCAAATACGTTATCGGCCAGGATCATTAGCGGTGCGGCAGCCAGCTCAGCGGTAGCGGCAGCGATGTCGCTGGGGTGAGTGATCTGCTCGAGCACCCGGAGCGTATCGCCACCGGCTAGGCCGATCTCCCAAGTCAGTTCGGCGGTGCCGGCGGAGAGCTGCCAGAGCGCCTGATCTAAGATCTGCAAGGTGGCACTGGCTAGCAAGGGGGCATAGAAGCGCTCGTCGCTGGTGACCTCGAAGCGCTTGCTGGTGGCGCCCGGCCCGGTGAGGCTTAGCGTGATGGGGATAAAGCTAGGCCGCGCTCCCACCCGTCCGCTGATGGCCTGGGGCCGGTCGTGGGTGATAGCGCCCAGGATGCGCTGCCCGGAATCGGCCAGCTTAAACGGGACCACCGGGCTGCTGACGATATAGGTGACATAGGCCGGGGCTAGAGCGAAGGAGACCTCCCCCCGACCGAGTAGCGGATGCCCAAAGGCGTAAAGGGTCTCACCATCGATCAGCGTGACCGTGCCGATGGCTGCGATGGTCACGTCGCCGCGCACCAACTGCACGCTTACCGCGCTGCCGGGTTGTAGCGTAAAGGCTTCGTCTTGGGCGGCGCTAACCCGACCGGTCTGTACCGGGAAGGGAGCCACCCGCTGATCGGTAAAGAGCGGCGCTAAGTGCTGGCTCGCCCTGGCCGATACCCCGGATAACAGCAGCGGCGTAGCCACCGCTACCGGCGGGCCGTATGCCTCACGCAGCGCCTGATACAGCTCATCGCCGAAACCCATCACCTGTGGCGCCCGGCCCAGCATCACCTCGGCAGGGGTGACTAGCGCGATGCGGGTATCGCTGTGGGGGAAGATATAACCGATGGCGCCAAGCAGCGCGTCACCCCCCCGGTAGGGGAGATAGACCGGGCTGCCGCTCATTCCAGCCGCCACTCCACCGGACGCTTCGATAAACGGTCCGCTGGCTCGCACCAGCACCAGCGGGAAGCCCAGCCCCACATCGTGCTGGAGGGCGATAACTTCGATGGCAAAGCGCTCTATGACGTTCCCCGGTCCAGCAGTCAGGGCGTAGCCTTGCTGCCCCGGCGCTAACGCGCTCAAGGGGAAGATCGGCGTGGCCCAGGCTGCACCCAGAAGGCCCAGGCAGAGCGCAGCAAAAAGATAATGCTTGATCATAAGCCATTTTTACCGCACCGCTGCCAGAGCAGTGTGAGATAGCGAAGGCGCTAGCGGCGCAAGAAGTTATCCGATGTCAGCGCGTCCTGCAAGACATGGAGCATGTCGAGTGCGCGCCCGGTGCCTAGCGCCACGCAATCTATGGCGTTCTCGGCGACCGCTACCGGGATACCGGTGGCTTGCCGGAGCAGCGCGTCGAAGTTGAGCAAGAGCGAGCCGCCACCGGTCATGATGATGCCGCGGTCGATCACGTCGGCTACCAACTCGGGGGGCGCTATCTCCAGCACCCGCCGCACCCCTTCAGAGATCCTCTGGAGCGGCTCCTTGAGCGCTTCGACAATGTCCTCGGTGTTGACGGTTATTGTTTTGGGCAAGCCGTTAATCAGGTCGCGCCCGCGCACCTCGAGCTCGCGCACCTCCTCAGGCCGGTTGATCATCGCTGCGCCGACCTTGATCTTGACCTCCTCGGCGGTGCGGTCGCCGATGAGCAGATTCTCCTTGTGGCGGATGTAGCGCACGATCGCCTCGTCGAACTCGTTGCCGGCGATGCGCAACGACTCGGAGACTACGATACCGCCCAGGCTGATAATAGCGATATCGCTGGTGCCGCCGCCGATATCGACGATCATCGAGCCGGTCGGCTCGGCGATATTGATCCCGGCGCCGATCGCGCCGGCCAGCGGCTCCTCGATCAAGAACGCCTTGCGCGCTCCGACCTCGCGGGTGGCTTGCAGCACGGCGCGTTTTTCCACCTCGGTGACGCCTGAGGGGACGCAGACCATGATATGTGGCTTAAAAAAGCGCCCCGGACCGGTAATAACCTTCCTGACAAAAGCCTTAAGCATCTTTTCGGTCAGATCGTAGTCGGCGATTACCCCGTCGCGCATAGGCTTGACCGCTACGATGTTGCCCGGTGTGCGCCCGAGCATCCGGTAGGCTTCGTTGCCGACCGCCTTCACCTCGCCGGTATCGCGCCCCATGGCGATTACCGAAGGTTCGTTGAGCATAATGCCCTTCCCCTTGACGTAGATGAGCACCGTGGATGTGCCCAGGTCCACACCGATCTCCTGCCAGAGTCTAAACATGCCTTCTCCAAACAAGCGCCCGTGCGTTGCTGTGGCGTTATTAGGTGCGCCTCGTTGCCTGCTATGCAGCTGGCACAACGGCGCAGTATACCGCACCAGGGAGCGACCCCCTCGTCTCAGGTGCGTTAGCCCATCGGCGCTAGGCTCTTGTCGAGGGGAGCTAGGACATTTGTGAAAACCTCGAACCTTTAGAGGGTTACGGCCAGGCTGATGCCAGCTGCGCCGAGAGCGCCTCGGGCGTGGTGACCGGCAAGCGGCAGGCACCCCCTTCGCAGACATACGCAGTGGCCTTGCTGCCCAGGCGCTCCTTACCCTGCAAGAAGGGGAACTGCGCTACTAGGGGATCACCAGGGCCTTCGATCAGCGCGATGGCTACCTGCGGGAGCGGCTGCGCCTCCAAGACGGCCAGCAGCGCTTGCGTGTCTTCGCTCTCCCGGTCACCGACGATGGCGATTTCGCGCGGCGGCTCGAGCAACTCCTGCACGACGCAGAGCAAGGTGCCAAAGCCGCTCGGCTGGCGGCCAGCCGCCTCAAGGAGCGGCTTTATAGCCCCTCTAGCCAGCGCCTCCCATTCGGCGTTGCCGGTATAGCGCGCCAGCGTTAGCAGCAGCTCGGCGGCAGCGGCGTTCTCGCTCGGGTTGGGGGAGTCGAAGTAGTTCTTGGGGCGGATTAGCAGCGGCTTGGCGTCATCGGCGGTGCTGAAGAAGCCGCCCTCAGGGTCGCGGAAGTGCGCCATGATGGTTTCGGCTAGCTCGAGCGCAAGCATCAGCCACTGACCGTTGAGGGTAGCGCGGTAGAGAGCTAACAGCCCGAAGCCGTAATAGGCGTAGTCCTCCAACAGCCCGGCAATCTTGGCCCGGCCGCTGGTAAAAGTGTGCAGCAGCCGCCCGTCTTGGTACAGCTCGCGGCGGATAAACTCGGCGTTGGCAATGGCTAAGTCGAGATAGTCCTGGCGCTTAAAGATGCGCCCGGCATCAGCCAGAGCCACCAGCATCAGCCCGTTCCAACTGGTGAGGATTTTGTTGTCCAGACCAGGCCGGATACGCTGTTCCCTGGCCGTAAAGAGCGTCCGGTTGATCCGGGCGAGCTTAGTATCAAGCGCCGCTAGGCTCAAGCTGAAACGCTCGGCCACGGCCTCCTGGCTGTGGGGGGTATGCAGGATGTTGCGCCCTTCGAAGTTGCCCGCCGTCGATACTCCGTAGTAGGTCTTAGCCAGCCTGGTGTCTTCGCCCACCAGGGCGTCGAATTCGCTTTCGTCCCAGAGGTAGAACTTGCCTTCTTCGCCCTCGCTGTCGGCATCGAGCGCGCTATAGCAGCCGCCGGAAGGGTCGAGCATCTCGCGCTGCACCCAGTCAATCGTCTCTGCCACCACCTGCGCATAGCGCGGCTTGCCGGTGAGCTGGTAGGCTTCGCTGTAGCGCTGGATGAGTTGCGCATTGTCGTAGAGCATCTTCTCAAAGTGTGGCACCAGCCAGCGCTCATCGACGCTGTAGCGGGCGAAGCCGCCGCCCAAGTGGTCATAGATGCCGCCCGAAGCCAGCTGGTCGAGGGTATAAAGGGCCATCTCCCGCGCTTTCCCGCCTTGGCGTAAAAGAAAGCGCATGACGCTGTGCGGTGGGAACTTGGGCGCCCCGCCAAAGCCGCCATAACGCGAATCGAAGCTGTTTGTTAGCGCTGTGAGCGCCTCGCCTAGCACTGCCTTATTCAGCTCCCCTGGGGCGCCGGGGAGGCTTGAGAGCCGGCCTAAGTACGAGGCTTCGCCCAACCATTGCGTCAGCCTTTCGGCAGACTCGAGCACCTCCTGGCGGCGGCTCTGCCAGGCTGCCTCCAAGCTTAAGATAACCCGCTTAAAGCTGGGGCGACCGAAGCGGTTCTCAGGCGGGAAGTAGGTACCGCCGAAAAAGGGCTTGCCGTCGGGGGTCATCATTACCGTCAGGGGCCAGCCGCCCTGGCCGGTCATAGCCTGCACTGCGCTCATGTAGATAGCATCGACATCGGGGCGCTCCTCGCGGTCGAGTTTGACGTTGACGAAGGCGCGGTTCATCAGGCTGGCGGTCTCGGGATCCTCGAACGACTCGTGGGCCATCACGTGGCACCAGTGACAGGCCGAGTAGCCGACCGAGAGCAAAATCGGCTTATCCTCGCGCCTGGCTTTGTCAAACGCCTCCTCGCCCCAGGGGTACCAATCCACCGGGTTGTGGGCGTGTTGCAAGAGGTACGGGCTGGTTTCGCGGCTGAGGCGGTTGGTCATGCCTTACCCTAGAGGATTTGGCGCTAGGGGATGTTATCGGCGGCTACCGCCTGTGCCCGCCGCGGAGCGAGTTCTGGCCGGATGCGATCGGCCTCACGACCGTTTCTTCACCGCTATGAGGGCGCTGCCTGGACGGTGCGGAGACTTTATCCTTAAGGGGGGCTATGCTAGTATAAGCCATGAAACTCCTGCTCACTATCGTTCAGGATGCTGATGCTAACGGGTTGCAGCGAGCGCTGATTGAAAACGGCTTCCAATCGACCAAGCTTGCTTCCACTGGGGGGTTTCTGCGTGAGGGTAACACCACGCTGCTGATCGGTCTTGAGGATCACGATGTGGAGCGCGCCAAGGAGATTATCCACGCCACCTGCCGCGAGCGCGTCAAGGCAGTGACTCCTAGCCCGTCGATCACCGATATGCAAGAGGGCTACCTAGCTATGCCGATGGAAGTGACCGTCGGTGGGGCGGTGGTGTTTGTGCTAGGCGTCGAGGAGTACGCTAAGCTCTAATAAGTGGTCAGCGGTACGCTCAAGATCGGCACCGGACTGCTGCGGATCAGCCCGTCGGCACGGCTGCCGAACAGCAGGCCAACAGCGGCGCTGCGCCGTTTGACGCCGATGGCAATAACATCGGCCCCTTCCTCAAGCGCTAATCGGGGGAGGACACTGACCGGGTCGCCTTCGCGCAGGAGGTGATGCACCTTGCGCTCACAGGCCAGCGCCTCGAGCTTCTCCACAGCCTCGCGGGTCTGCGCCAGCGGTTGCGGCCCCTTACTGACCAGCACGTGAGCTAGCGATAACGCCAGCTTGCCCCGCTCCGCCAGGGCACAGCACCACCGCCAAGCGTTCTCCGCAGCGGAGCTGAAATCGGTGGCAACCAGGATCCGCTGCACGGTGGTGGTTTGCGCTTCGTCGCGCACGGTCAGCACCGGGGTAGGGCTGCGGCGCACCAAGCGCCCGGCTACTCCACCCAGAAAGAAATTGTCCAGGCGGTTGGCACCGTGCGCTCCCATCACGATCAGGTCGAAGTTAGGGGCGAGCTCCAACAGCTCAGGGAGCGGCTTCCCCCAGCGGAGTTCACTGCTTCCACCCGGCGGGGTGAGGTTGGCCAAGCTCTCGCGCAGTTGTCGCACCTCCTCGCTGCGCTGCTCTTCGAGCAGTTTGAGCAAGTCCGGACTGAGGTTGACTACGTAGGGCCCGAACGAACTCACTTGGTAACGCTCTTGGACATGGACGACGTGAACCGTAGCGCTAGAGCGCTCACTTAAGTCTAGCGCCAGGACTCTGGCCTTTTCGGCGGTGTGCGAGAAATCCGTGGGGTGCATGATCCTCATGGCGCCTCCTGGCCAGGCATGACAACCACCCATTAAAGCAGGATGGTGTGGTCTATGTTGCTGGCTAAGGCTAGTATAGCGCAAAGAGAGGGTCACGCTCTGGCTCATGCCTCCTGGTGGAGTTGGCCAGGAACGGATCGATAACGATTTGTGCTAAACTAAGTCAGCCGCCCGCTACCTGACTGGGCAGGTTGGGCACGCTGGAGTGTAACAAGCGGTTTGGGAAGGTCTGGTCATGGATGATGTACGCACCCTACTCAAGCATCACGGGCTTCGCTACAGCAAGCCGCGTGAGGCGATTCTGTCCTATTTTGCCGAGCGAGATTCGCATGTCAGTGCCGAGAGCCTCTACCTAGCGCTCAGGCAGCGTGGTGAGCACCTTAGCCTCTCCACCGTCTACCTGAACTTGGGAGCGCTCAAGGAGGCCGGACTGATACGCGAGCTGGGTGGGATTTCGGGCGAGGCGTTCTATGACAGCAACATCTCGCCACACTACCACCTGGTCTGTAAGAGCTGTGGCGCTGTGGTAGATCTGCCGCTCGAGGTGCTTGACGGTACCGTGGTGACACAACGTGTCAAGGAGCACGCCGAGGAGCACTCTGGCTGGCGTCTTGAAGAGCCTAAGCTGACCATCCTCGGCGTCTGTCCGGACTGTCAGGCCCCAAAGGCTTAAAGGCTAGATTAGGCCTAGCGCCTGCGCCTTAACGGTGGCCTGCAGGCGGCTTTTTACCGCCAGTTTGCTGTTGATATTCTTGCTATGGGTCTTGACGGTGTTAAGCGAGATAGCAAGCCGTTTGGCGATAGCCTTGTTACTGAGTCCGGCGGCTATTAACCGCAGCACTTCCAGCTCGCGCTCGCTTAGGGGCTCGAGCCCCTCCAAGGGCGCAACCGGATAGCGTTGCTCGAAGGCGCTAAGGAGTTGGCTCGGTATGACCAGCGGCGCTTCACCCGCCAGCAGGCGAGCGAGCAGCGCCTCAGTGGCCAGCGCTGGTGCAGCGTGAGCCCCTACCAAGCCGTTGAGTACCCGACGGATTGCTTCCTGGCGCGGGTGAGCGTCAAGTAGCTCGGCGGCGCGCGTTACAGCCCTGGCTTGCAGCGCGTGGTAGAAGGCTGATGCCGCCGAACCTTTCGCCTCGAACCAGTGGCTGGCCCTAAGGTGCAAGGCCGGTAGCAGCGACGGATCGGCCTGGTTGAGGCGTTGCCGCAACAGATCGGCAAAAAACGGATGGTAGCGATACCACTGCCGCTGCGTGTCAAGCGCGGTAATAAACAGATTGTCGCGCTCGAGCGCCTCGAGCCGTGCCTGGCTGTTGCTTAGACCGGTGACCGCGTCGCAGAGCGGCCCCGCTAGCCTGGACAGCACTGAGCTGAGCAGTAAAAAGTTCTGCACCGCTGCGGGCTGCTTGATAAGCACCTCTTCAGTTAGGTAATCAAGCACATAGCGGTCGGTGCCGGTGAACTGCTCAATATAAGCAGACACGTTGGCGCGGCCCCGCAAGGAGAGCGCGGCCAGTTGCACGCCGGCGATCCAGCCTTCGGTGCGCTCGGTCAGTGCCCGCACGTCTGCTGCCGAGAGCGTGAGCGCCATTACCGCCTGGAGGAAGTCGGCCACTTCGGCTTCACTAAAGCGCAAGTCGGCAGCCCGCAACTCAGTCAGTTCGCCCCGCGCCCGCCAGCGCGCCAGTGACAGCGGCGGGTCGCTGCGGCTGCTGATCAGCAGGTGTAGGGGCGGTGGGCTGTGCTCCAGCATAAACTCGACCAGCGCATGCGCGGCAGGGTTAGTGATCAGGTGGTAATCGTCCAACACCAGCGTAAGTTGCTCATCGTGGCTGGCTAGATCGTTGAGCGTTCTGGTGATGACTGCCTGTTGATCGCGGTCCATGGCTGCCAGCGTCTCGCTCGAGCCCGACAAGGCCGCCGTTAGATAGTGCAGGAAGCGCTCCAGGTCGTTGTCGGTCTCATCTAACGAGAGCCACGTTACGGCCTGCTGGGTCTGGGCTACCCAGTCGCTGAGCAGCGTGCTCTTGCCGTAGCCAGCCGGAGCGCTTAGCAGCGTGAGGCGCAAAGCGGTAGCCTCGTTGAGCGCCGCCACCAGGCGAAAACGGCTCACCCGCTGGGCTTTAGCCGGCGGAGGCCGCAACTTGGTGGTGAGCAGCGCGGGCACGCCATCAAGTATAGCCGACCCTCTCGCTTTACCCCGGTGTCAAGTGGTATGGTAACTCAACTTATGGGACCGACGGAGGGGCCACGTCCAAAGCCCGGCATGAAGGCGTTCCGCTTGATCTGGTTCGGGCAGTTAGTGTCGATCTTCGGCAGCGAGGTGACCATCTTTGCCCTAGCCATCTGGGTCTGGCAAGAGACCGGTCAGGTCACCGCCTTGGCGCTGATACCGGTATTTGGCTGGTTGCCGGGGCTGCTTTTTGGGCCGCTGGCCGGCGCCCTGGTCGACCGCTGGAACCGCCGCCTGGTGCTGATGCTATCAGATGGCGGCGCAGCCGCCATGACGCTAATGTTGCTGATTCTCTACCTCACCGGTAACCTGCAGATCTGGCACCTCTACCTGGCGGCTGCGGTGGGGAGCCTGTTTTCTGCCTTCCAGTGGCCAGCGCTGTCGGCCACTATCAGCCTGATGGTCGACAAGGAGGACTACTCACGGGCTAACGGCATGATGTCGCTGGCCGAGTCGACCGCTATGATCTTGGCGCCGGTGGCCGGTGCTGTACTGATCACCTTTTTGAACCTGGGCGATATCTTTTTTATCGACCTGCTCACCTTTTTGGTGGCCCTTACCACCCTGCTGATCGTAGCCATCCCCGAGCCTAAGCGCGAAGAGGCCCCCGAAGAGGCTAAGCTACTCGGCTTGTGGGCCGACACCTGGTACGGCTTTGTCTATATCCTGCGCCGTCCGGGGCTATTGGGCATCCAGCTCTTGCTGTTCTCTTATAACTTCGTCAAGAGCTTCGGCTTTGCCGTGCTGGTGCCGATGGTTCTGGCCCGCAGCGGCGGGGATACCCTGGTGCTGGGCGCAGTGCAATCGGCTGCCGGCATCGGCGCGGTGGTAGGCGGTCTGATCCTGAGCTTCTGGGCCGGCACCAACCGCCAGATCTACGGAGTGCTGCGCGGCATCGTGCTGGCCAGCCTGTTCACCCAGGTGCTGTTCGGCCTGGCGAGCGAGGTGTTGCTGTGGAGCGCCTTCGCCTTTATCGGCACGGTCTTTAGGCCCTGGATCAACGCCGCCAACCAGGCTATCTGGCAGCGCAAGGTGCCGCCGGCGGTGCAGGGCCGGGTCTTTGGGGCGCGTGCTACCATCGCGCTGATCGCGCTGCCGCTGGGCTACCTGTTTGCCGGGCCGCTAGCTGACCACGTATTCGAGCCGGCCATGCAGCCGGGCGGCGCCTGGGCCGAGCTGTTCGCGCCGCTAGTCGGCGCCGGCCCCGGTTCAGGGATGGCGCTAATGACCGTCGGGGCCGGCATCATCACCGTGCTGATCGGAGTGGTGGGCTACTTAATCCGCCCCATCCGCCAAGTCGAGACCATCATCCCCGATCACGACACCTCGCCCAAGAAGACGCAAGCTGTGACCGCTTAAGCGCGACCAGAATGCTGTGCGTGACCAACTTTAGGCATTTCAACCTGTCGGGGTCGGAGATGGGGGCTTCGCCGTTGAGGCTCAGCCGAACGGTAGTGGGTTGTGACAACAGCCTATACAACCTACTGACCGCTACAGTTTCTGCGCTAGTTGTGCCCGTCTGGTGTATAACGGCCTAGAAAACCTAGCTCTCTCTTACTCGAAGCGGACCTCAAGCACCTGGTACGCCACCTGGCGGCTCCCTAGCTGCACGACGACCTGCTCGCCGACCTGACGGCCCAGCAGCGCCTGACCCAGCGGCGATTCGTCTGAGATGCGCCCGTTAAGCACGTCGGCTTCGTGGGTACCTACCAGCTGGAAGATAGTCCGCTCGCCCTGCGCCTCGAGCACCAAGGTGGCGCCTAGAGCCGCCTTAAACGGGCCGACCTGGCCGTTTTGTTCGATAATCACGGCGCGGTGCAGCAGCTCTTCTAAGTCGGCAATGCGGGCCTCGTTGGCGCTTTGCAGCAGGCGGGCCTCATCGTAGGCGGCGCTTTCGCGCAGGTCGCCGTCGGCCAGGGCGGCACCCATGTACTCCGACAGCTCCTGGCGCTTAACTTCGGTCAGATGTTTAAGCTCATCCTTGATCCCTTGCAGGCCTTTGGGAGTTAGGTAAACCGGGGGTCTTTCAGCCATGGTCGCTCCTTAACCTCTGGGCTTCTGGTGAGAGTGCAGCGCAACCCGGCGCAATTATAAACCGCGGCTAGCGGCTGTCAAGGTAGCCGCAGCTGCGCCAAGCTCTCCGCGACCTCCTCGCGCGGCAGGCCCCCGGCGGCGAGGAGGTCATCGTCAAGGTTGAGCAGCTCGCGGTAGACCTGCTCGGCTAGACGCAGCGTCTCTGGCGAGCGGTGGGGGAGCGTGGTCAGCAGGTAGAGCAGATCGTCTGCTTTAGCCCAGCGGCCCACCCGCAGATAGTGGCTGACCAGGCGCTTTAGCAGCGGTGTGCTCAAGCTCGCCTCACCCAGATAGCGCACCAGCCGTTCCAGCTCTTCCTGATAGGCTGCCGCCAGCTCCGGGTCGGTGGCAAACGCTTCAAGCATGAGCTGCAAGGCCTTATGCGCCCCGGCTGTACCGTCTTTCCCCTGAGCCGCCAGCAGCTCGGCCTCGCTGTAGAGCAACAGAGCGATAAGCAGGCCCTTATCGGCATCGAACAGTTCGGAAGCTCGTAGCAACATAATCAGCTGCTCGGTTGGGAGGGCGTGCAGCAGGCGCGAATCTGAGCCGGTATGGCGCAAAAAGGCATCGGCGAGTATGGCCTGGGCTCGAGCGTAGCTACCTTCATCTTTGAGGCGGGCGATCGTCTGGCGAACTTGACTAAGCTCCATAAAGCGCTGCAGGAGCGAGTTCTTGATGGGCATGGCTAGAGTCTACACCGTTGTTGACCGGTGAGCGTGGCCATACCTGCTATACTATTGCTATGAATGAGCGTAGGGGACGCATCCTCGACCTAGTTGCCGAGGCCCATATCCACTCGGCGCGTCCCGTATCATCAGCGCTAATTGCAGAGCGGCTCAACGTCAGCAGCGCCACGGTTCGCAACGAGCTGGGCGTGCTGGATGAGGAGGGCTACCTGCACCAGCCGCATACTTCTGCTGGCCGCGTGCCGACGCGGCTCGGTTATAGCCAGTACGCGCGCAAGTTCATCCCGCCCCAGCGCTTCTCAGCCGATCAGCAGGCGTTGGTCGAGGAGTACCTAAAAGGTGTCCACGGCGATGTACTGCTGCAACAGGTGGCGCGGGCGGCGGCGGAGCTCTCCGGCTATGCGGTGGTGGTCTCGTTGCCGGCTGATGATCAGTTGTATGCGCTGGAGATCCACCTCTCGGCCTTATCGAGCAGCAAGCTGCTGGCGGTGGTGATCCTGGAGACCGGCCTGTTGCGACAGCTGTTTGTTGATCTCAATCCCACCCCTCCAGGCGAGGTGCTGCGCGAGGCCGAGAGCTGTCTCAGACAGCTTACAGTCCCGATCGGCAAGGTGCCCGAGGCGCTCCGTGACATTGCTAAGCGCAGTAACCACGGTGTGGCCCGCACCTTTGAGGCGCTGCTGAGCTGTTGGCCCACCATGATCGCCCCACAGCGCTTTCAGCAAGGGCTGGGTAACGTGCTGGCCGAACCTGAATCGACCGATCCGGAGTTTGTCCGCAGCCTACTGGAGCGCATTGAGCACCTACCTGAGGCCAATCGCTACGACACCCCGGTGGTGATTATGCTGGAGGGGGCGCTGGCGCTCGTCTCGGCGCCGCTGCCACTGGGCGCAGGACGCGCCGAGTTATGGCTGCTTGGCCCGCTGCGGATGCGCTATCCCAAGGTGCTAACGGTAGCGCAAGGGGTGAGCGAAGTGGTGGCGCATAGCTTTAACCGTGAGGCCGAGGCAGGCCTCAACTGATGATGAACGTCACCATCTTGCTCTTCGCCTCGTACCGTAACCAGACGGGGGTGCGGCAACTAGCACTGGCGCTCCCTCAGGGGGCCACCGTGCGCGACGCCGCTAAGCGCCTCGAAGCGGACTACCCCGGCCTGTCGCTTAAGGGTGCACTGTGCGCTGTTAATGAGCACTACGTCGGGCCGGACACTGCGCTGCACGAAGGCGATACCCTGGCCCTGCTGCCGCCGGTGTCTGGCGGCGCTGGTGATTGCTTGCTGGTCACCGATGAAGCGCTTAAGCTAGAAGAACTCATTGGCCAGGTATCAGCACCCGCCTATGGGGCGGTAGCCAGTTTTATCGGCACGGTCCGTTCGCCTAACCGCGGTAAGGCGGTGCATTTTGTTGACTACGAAGGCTATCAGGCCATGATCATCACGCAGCTTAAGCTAATCGCCGCCGAGTTACGGGTGAGCTTTTCGCTGGGGCGAATCGCTGTTGCTCACCGGCTAGGGCGGCTAATCCCTGGCGAGGCGTCGATAATTATCGCCATCTCTTCGGTTCACCGCGCTGAGGCGTTGCAGGCGACGCAAGCCTGTCTGGAGCACTGTAAGGCGCGGTTGCCGATCTGGAAGTACGAAGTCGGCGAGGCTGAGGCCGACTGGGTTAGGGGGGTAAGTAGCGCTGCCGAGACTATCTGATAGCGGTTTTTACTACTGATAGCAGGTATCATCTGGTGATGGCAGGTATCATCTGGTGATAGCAGGTATCATCTGGTTTGATCCTGCGGGTGCTCGCAGGACTGCGAATCGTTCTCCAGGGCGCCTTTGCGGAGATGATACCTGCGCTAAAGCGACTCAGCATTTGTGAAAACCGCTGTGAGTCGGTTCAGCGCCGGTACCATCTAGCTGATACTTGCCGTGAGGGCAGATATTTCACACCTTTTGGGTTGGGTAAGCTCTATGCTAACAGGCACCGCTGCCTAGCGCAGCAGAGCGTAATCTCGCTATGATGAGGGCAATGACTAACCCGAAGCCAACCGCCTCAATGCGGGGATGTCATGCCTAACGAAGTCTATCTTCGCGCCCAGCGCGGGCTAACCGGCTTGGTGTCGGCCAAGGTGGCGACTCGCTTGCTTGAGGCTGCCCTCCGCAGCCGCCAGCGCTCGCCCGACAGCATCGATGGCGAACTGATGAGCCGCCTGCTGCTAGGCCCCATCCTGCGAGAGCTCGAGAGCATTCTTCCCCATGAAGGCCTGAGGCATAACCTGGGCAGGCTGGCCCAACAACTGCGGCGGCTTCACGCTGCGCCTAGCGCGGAGAGGCCGTTACCCGAAGCCATCGTCTACCATGAGCCAGTGGCCGCCCCGGCGCCTCCGGTGGCCTCGCCTGCGGTTTCCGAAGTGACGCTCGAGCGCTTCGTGCTGGCCTTTGCTCATCTTGATCATGTGCGGCAGGTGGCGGTGCTGCGTCAGGGGGGCGAGGTTACCCTGGCGCGCGGTGAGGGTGTGGATCTCGCTACGCTGGCGCGGCTGGGCCTGTTGGGGCTCAAGCTGCTCTCGCGCAGTGGCCGGCTACACACCTACTATCTAGCGCACAGCCGCGGGCAGCTTTTTCTGTTTTCGCTCGGTGTTGATACAATAGTGGTTGTCGGGGCACCAGAACTCACTATCGGGGCGGTGCTAGCCACTTATGCACGGCTCAAGGAGGAACTATGAAAGGCATGATGCTGGCTGTCTGGCTGCTCTTTGGCTTAGTACTGGCCCAGATGGAGCCGCCAGACGACTTGCTAACGCGCTACGAGGCCGCCCTGGCCAGCCTTGAGCGCAGCGTCGCCACCCTGCCTGCCGACGGCGGCCAGAGCCTAGAGGCCCTAGAGCGTGCCAACACGCTGTTCATCGGCTTGGCCGGAGAGACCGCTAGCGATACCTTAATCAGCGGCATGGAGGCGACTTTCGAGCAAGCCCGTACCGCCATCCGCCGGCTCAGCCCTGCCGATTTGGCAATTCAAACCAGTGTGATCGCGGGCGGCTTTAAGCGCATCGTTTATGAGTCGGCGGTGCGCGCCGCTTTAGCGGGCGATCTGGCGCTGGCGCAGGCGCGGCTGGCGCGCCTAGCTAGCGATCTTGGCCTGCCTCAGGCGCAGCGCCAAGCCTTGCTCCAGGAGACCGCCTTGCCGGTTCTCCAGGCGCATTTTGAGATCGGTACGGCCTCTCGCATCGCCGAGCACCTTGCTAGCGCCCGCACCCAGGCCGGCACCAGCGTGGCCGAGGCCTACCTGGCATTGGCTCGAGCCTACAGCGCTTATATCCCGATCCAAGATTCGGCGCGGCTAGCGGAGGCGGCCGGACCGAGGCTGGTGAGCGCCATTAATGCCCTGATGGCCGGGGATCTAACCGCCATGAACGAGCAGTTAGCGCGGGTGGAGCAGCAGTTTCTAGCGCTGTCTCAGGCGGCCACGGCGCTGCTGCCGACCCCTGTGGTGCCGACGCCGGCCGAAGTTGTGCCTCCTCCGCTGCCGCAGCCTCCAGTAGTTGTCCCTGAGCCCCCGACCGTTGAGAACCTACCCGACCTGCCGGCGCAGCTCGGCGAGCAGGAGCGCGCCGAAGCGCTAGCGGAGCTCGAGCGCATACTGGCCCGCTTCGGCCTCAGTCCGGCTGAGCGCAGCAGGCTGGCCGCTAGCTACCTCGAGTCTGGACTGGCTGCCCCGGAGGCCGCCATTGAGCAGCTGTGGGCCCAGAGTGCCCGGATTGTGGTGGCGGCGCAGAACGGTGAGATCGCAGCCGCCCGCCAAGCCCTGGGCGTTGCTCTGCTCGACTATCGCCGCTACCTGCAACCCTTAGTTAGCAGCCGTGACGAAGGGCTCAACCACCGCACACTTAAGCTCTTCCACAGCCTAGCGGCGTCGCCCGCGCTACGGCTACCAGATACTGCTACCCTAACCCAACAGATCGACCACTTAGCTACCGCCTTGGGTGGGGGCACGCCACCGTTAACTGAGCAATTAAGCGCCGTTACCACCAGTCATTGGGCCGGTTGGCCGCGCCTGGTGGTGATAATCCTGTTGGGCATGTTGGCTTTTATTCCGCTGCGCTTGCTAAACCTGGCCTTTGGCGGCGGTAACCGCAACTGGCAGTTGGTCGGTGTGGCGCTGTTCTTGCTGCTGCTCCCGATCATCTTCGAGAGTGTAACGTTCTTGGGGTCGCTCTTGGCCAGCCTGTTCAAGCTCGAGAGTTTAAATGTGCTCGCTTCATACTCGATCTTCCAGAGCGAACTAGCCCAGTTGGTCTGGGTGCTAGTGACGGCCTCGGCTATTGCGCTCGCCATCATCGGGTTGCGGGGCATCTGCGTGCAGTTCGGTTTGCTGGGCCAGCGCACTAAGATGACGACTTCTCAGACCCGGCGTACTACAAAGAGTAAGCCTGATTCCACGGTCGATTGGGACGAAGAGTTTTAGGCGGCGGTGGCCAACCCGATCTATCAAGCCACGGCAATGGCGCTCGAGGCGCTCCTCTCGCCGCGGGTGGTCTCTCGCCTGCTTCAAGAAGGCCTCTTGCAGGTCGGCAAAACCCCGGAAACAGTCAGCTACCCGGAGATCGAGACCATCCTCAAGGCCCAGGTCTACCGCCAATTGCAGGTTGCCATGCCGGTGGTCAAGGCTAAGGAGGTCATCCAGAGCCTGCTGGCAGAGCTAGCGGTTGTCCAGCCCACGGCGGTGCCGGCTGCGCTAAAGGCCCAGGGTGAGGCGCTGGCTGAGCTTAAGAAGGCGCTGTTGCCGTTTAATCTTTACTTTGAATGGCCAGAGACCCAGAAACTGCGCGCCCAACTTCAGCTGCTGGAGGTCGAGCAGCAGGCTGGTCGCGCGGCTGAGGCGCTGCTCCAGAGCAGCCAAGGCCAGCTTGCGCTGCTGCGCCAGAAGCTCGAAGACCAACTGGTCAGCCAGGCCCGTGAGTTGAGCGAGCTGCAAGCCGCGCTCTTAGTGGTGCGTAATTTAGGAGGGCCCAAGGTGCGGCGGCTTGACAGCCTGGTGCAGCAGATTGCTAGCGAGCAGCAGCGCCGTCAGTTGGCCCCGGCCGAGGTGGAGCGCGCCCGCAAGCTTGCTACCGACCTGCGCAAGCTGATGGAGTCGAGCGTTGTCAACGAAAAAGGGCTACCTCCCGTGCCGACGGGGGGATTGCTTGACCTCCAGGACGAGGCACCGCTGATCGACATGGCGGCGCTCGACCCGGAGGTAAGCAGCCGCCTACTGCTTATCGATGTGGAGCGCGAGAGTCAGGAGCTAAATGCCCTGACCGATGAGTACGCTAACCTGCTCGGTCTCGATCCCGCGTTAAAGGAGCGCGTTGCTGAGCTGCAGCAGCGGCTCATGCGGCGGCAGCCGCTAGGAGGGGAGCTGAGCCATTTGCGCAGCGATCTTCAGATGGCGCGCGAAGCGTGGCGTGGGCGCTTAAGCCGTGAGTTTCGCGAGCTTGCACAGCAGCTAGAGCGCTTACTACCAGATGGCGGCGATGCTACTTTGGCGGTGCAGGTGTCGCTCAGCATCCTAGAGACCACCTTGCCCGCTCCGGCCGATATCGAACAGGCGCGCGAGTTAGCGGCCTTGGTGCAAGAGGCAGCGGCACGTCAACGTGAGGTTGGCTCGGCGCTGCAGCTCAAGCTCAGCCAGCAGGCGCAAGCCATCGAGCAGTTGCAGAGGATAGCTAAGCGTTATCAGGACGAAGCTATCGGCGCTGCTGAAGGTGTCAGGCTTAAGCAGGCCCTTGCCACCTTAGCAGGGGTACACAGCCAGGGGCATCTCTCTCCCGAACAGGTTGCCGATGCCCGGCAGCTAGCGGGAGCGCTTGAAGGGCTGGTGGCTCGTCAGGCTACCGCTCTGGACGGGCAGCGGGCCCAAGTGCGCAGCTTGCTGCATCAGATTGAAGCCCTGCCCATCCTCCCGGGCCTGGCCGCTGCTGGTGAGCGGCTGGTCACGGCCTTAAAACAACAGTTACTGCAGCTCGACGTGGCGCCCCTGGCGCCGGCTGAGTTGGCCGCCGCCAAAGCGTGGGTAGCTAAGTTCAAGAACGACTTGCGAGAGGCGTATCAGGGCGAGCTTAGCCGCCTGATGGCACAGGCTCGCGACCTGGGCGATACCGAGGCGCTTAGCTACATCCAGACCGCCTTGGTGCATAGTGAGTCCGGGCTTTTCCCCAGCCTAACTGCTGCTCATGAGGTGCTAGCCAGCGCCGTTGAGCGCTACCGCGCCAAGCAGCTGCGCGAGCTGCATCAGCTCGAGACTGAGAGCCGCCGTTACGCGCACGCCCCTGAGTTTGCCGAGCTGTCCAGCTTGCTGCAGGCCGCTAAAGCCGACCTGACGGCGGGTCAGCTCGCCCGCGGGCTTAAGCAAGGCTGGCTGCGGCTAGAGGCCTTGCGCCAGCAGAGCGCGCAGCAGGCCGAGAGCTTTTTGCCGCGCTTAGACCTTGCGCTAAGCACCTTTGAGCCGTTGGCGCGGCTTAACAGCGACGACAGCCACATGGCAGGCCGCATTCTCAGCCATCTTGACAGTCAGCGAGAGGCGTTTAATCGCGTCTCGCCCGCCATGCAGCACGAACTCTTAACTGCGCTCCGTCAGGCTGAGGAGCTGCTAGAGGTGCTGCGTGACGAATACGAAGCGACCCGTGCGGTAGCCGATCAGCTGGTGGCCAGCAACGCCATTGACGACCTGTTGGGGCTGTTCGATGCACCTAGCCCTGAACCCGTGTTGGTGCGCGGTCGGCACCCGGCCCTCGACGACTGGCTGGACAGCTACCTAAGCGCACCCGGCGTGCGGTGCGCAGCCATTCTCTCGGCCTCTGAGATGCTGGCGGGAAGGCTCGCGAGTCCCTCGGAGAAGAACCCCGCCCCATCCTGCGAGTACCCGCAGGAGGCGCTGAGAGAGCTAATCGCCAGAATTACTCAACTGGGGGACCGGCTGGCCTTGGGAGCACCTAGACTACTCACGCTGGAGCTATCAAAACAGAGCGTGGTGGTGCAACCGGCGCTGTCTTGCCAGCTCGTGATCGTTCTTGATGTACCGACCGGGTTGAGCCTAGTTCTTCATAAGCTTCGGCGCGAACTGCCCGCCTTGAGCACTATCCTGCGTGATCTTAGCCTCTCTTGACGACACTAGAGCGCTGGCGCAGCTTATCGCTAGGCGCTGCCTGGCAGGCTCGCTGCTGCTGTTAGCCGGGCCGTTGGGGGCCGGCAAGACCACCTTAGTGCAGCAGCTAGCGCTCGAGCTCGGCTCCGTAGCGGCGGTTAGCAGCCCGACCTATACCTTGATCCATGAGTACCCCACACCTCTTGGCTGGCTGGTGCATTGCGATGCCTACCGCTTACCCAGCGCCCTGACCCTGATCGATCTGGGGTTGGATGACTACCTGGCGCGCTCCCGCCTGGTGGTGGTGGAATGGGGTGAGGAGCTGCTGAGCCACTATCCTCAGGCCTGGCTGCTGAGGCTTAGCTTGGTGGGCGAAACGCGCCGGGCTGAGCTGTGGCAAGGTGACATCCTGTCCTTATGATACCGCTAACAGTGCCGCTCAGCAGTTGGCCAAGGAAGTGGCGAAAAGCCTACCCTGCCAGGCCGACGTTGTTCTTCTCCAGTGCCCGCTCGGCGCGGTAACTGCTGCGCACCAGCGGCCCCGAGACCACTTCCAAAAACCCCTTAGCCAGCCCCCAGGTGCGGTAGCGCCTGAACTCCTCAGGGGTCACATAGCGCACGACCGGCAGGTGGCTGGCGGTGGGGCGGAGATACTGCCCGATGGTCAGGATGTCGAGCTTGATGGCGCGCAGGTCGTCCATGGCCTCTAGCAGCTCCTCATCCGTTTCGCCGAGCCCCAGCATCAAGCTGGTCTTAGTGAGCATCGCTGGGCGGCTCTGTTTGGCGTAGGCCAAAACCCTCAGCGTCTGCTCATAGCCCGCGCGCGGGTCGCGCACCGGGTAGGTGAGGCGCTTAACCGTCTCGAGGTTCTGGGCGTAGACCTCGATCCCCGAATCGATGACGAGCTGCACCTGCTCGGTGCGGCCCTGAAAGTCGGGTGTCAGTGCCTCGACGGCAGTCTCAGGGTTGACGCGCTTGATCTCGCGCACCACCGCCGCGTAGTGGCTAGCACCGCCATCCGGCAGGTCGTCGCGGTCGACGCTGGTCAGCACCACGTACTTAAGCCCCATCAGCTTGACCGACTCGGCAGCTAACCGGGGCTCGTCGGGGTCGAGCCAGCCGCGCGGGTTGCCGGTCGAGACGGCGCAGAACTGGCAGGCGCGGGTGCAGACCGAGCCCATCAGCATAATAGTGGCGGTCCCGGCCGTCCAGCACTCGCCGATGTTAGGGCACTTGGCCTCCTCGCAGACGGTGCTGAGGTGGTGCTCGCGGACGATGCCTTTGACCTGCTGATAGCTCTCGCCGGTCGGCAGTTTAACCTTAAGCCAAGCCGGTTTAGGCTCGCGGGGAGTGTCAACGGCGTGCTTGCGCTGAATCCCGTGCTTGACGAATTTAATCTCTGGTTTGCTGTCAGGGTTCATGCGGGGACCTCGCTGGGGGTAGTAAAGACAGCGCGGAAGGCTGCGACAAGGCGGGGTTTGACCTCGTTGAGGGTTACGGGGCGGCCCAAGAGTCGGCTCAGGCTGGTCACACCCTTGTCAGCCAAGCCGCAGGGGACGATGTACTCGAAGTGCGTCAGATCGGTAGTTGCGTTCAGGGCAAAGCCGTGAAACGAGACATCGCGCCTAACCGCCACGCCGATGGCTGCTACCTTGTCGTTGCCGACCCACACCCCGGCGTAGCCGGGGCTGCCGCTGGCTTTAAGGCCGTAGCTTGCGAGCAGCTCCACCATGACCTGCTCGAGCCGCCGCAGATAGTCCCGCACGCGCCGCCCCACCCAAAAGATGGGATAGCCCACCAGTTGGCCGGGACCGTGATAGGTAACATCACCGCCGCGCTCGATGTCGTAGCTGCTAAAACCGCGCTCGCGCAAGAACGCCTCGCTTACCAGCAGGTTACTGCGCCCGCCCTTCTTGCCGAAGGTGATTACCGGCGGATGCTCGACCAGCAACAGGGTGGGGGGGAGGCGCCCCTCAGCGACCGCCGCGTGGGTGCTTAACTGCACCTCCCAGGCTTCCTGGTAGTCGAGGTGGCCCAGGTCACGGACGATGAACTCCTCAGTCATCTCTCGATGATAGCAGCAGTCGCAAAACTTAATCGTTGGCCATGAAGCGGTACAGGCGCCCGCGCCGAAGTCAGCTAGGTAGAACTCGCCTCGTCCTGACCAAAGGTGGCAAAAGCGTAGTTGGTGCCTACCTCTCCCGACTCGCCCACCTCCAGAGGGTTTTTGAGCGGACTTTGACTTGAATTCTGAGGATTTTCATGACAGGGTCTGGCTGGGGGTACAATGGCAGCGATGAACCCCGCCCTGAAGGAGAGCCATGCCCAATCTGTTTGAGATCCCCGCCGGCGATCAGGTCCCTGATATTGTCAACGCCATCATCGAGGTAGCCAAAAACAGCAGCAACAAGTACGAGTACGACCCGGTTATGGAGATCTTCAAGCTCGACCGGGCCTTGTACAGCCCGCTTCACTACCCCGGCTGTTACGGTTTTGTCCCTAGCACGTTAGCCGAAGATGGCGACCCAGTCGATATCCTGGTCTTAACTAACGAACCGACCTTTCCCGGCGCCTTGTTGCGCGCTAGGCCGCTGGGTTATCTGGAGATGAGCGACGAGAAGGGGCGCGATCAGAAGGTGTTAGCGGTGCCTACCGGCGATCCGCGCTACGACGCCAGCCGCCACTTGGACAACATCTCGCGCCACCGCCTGCGCGAGATCGAACACTTCTTCACCATCTACAAGGAGCTCGAGGGCAAGCGGGTCAAGGTTGACGGCTGGCGCGGCATGGACGAAACACACCGGCTGATCCGCGAAGGGATAAAGAGCTTCAAGCGCAGCGCTACTTAGCTAAACAGGTCGTCCTCGGTGATAGCCTTGACCTTCTTGGCATAGGCGGTAGGGCGCTTGTGGAAGAAATCGACATGCTTACCGGCTAGCAGCTCCTCCTCGAACCAGAGTGCCGCGGTGACGGCTGCGGGGTCTACCTTCCACAGCGGCGTCAGCCCGATCACCTGCAGGGACGTGTTGAAGCGGTGCTGGATAAAGGCTTCGATCTGGGTTCGGGGGAGGAAGCCGAGCTCTCCATCTTCAAAAATCCAGTCCAGGATTGCCCGCTCGGCCATAAACGCCTGGCGGCAGGCCCGCGCCACGTCATCATAGAAGGCGGCGTCGAACCAGTGCGGGAACTCGAGCTTCAGGGTGTCGAGCAGTTGGTAGCCGAACATCCCGTGGATCTGCTCCTCCTTGCTGGTCGCTTCGACGATATTGGCGATGCCTTTGAACAGCTGGTGGGCCTTATCAAAGGCCTTCATGATCAGGAACTGACCGAAGAGGCTGACGTGTTCGACAAAAACGCTGAACAACAAGATGGTAAAAGCGTAGGCACGACCGTCGCGGTTGGTCTGCAGGCTTGGCGGCTGAGCCAGGTGCTCGTTTAACACGGCAATCCGCCCTTGCACTGCCGGTACCTGGCCCAGGCGTTCGAACTCCCGGTTGAGCCCTAACAGCTCGAGCAGGTGCGCGTAAGCATCCTGATGGCGTACTTCGGACTCGGCGAAGGTGTAGCCGACCGCAGCTACCTCGGGTTTGGGGAAGCGCTGATAGATATCTCCCCAGAAGGTCTTCACGGCGACCTCGACCTGCGCGATGGCCAGCAGGGTGCGCGTAATAGCCTGCCGTTCGGCGGCGGTGACCCGAGCGCGAAAGTCGTGGACATCTTCGGTCAGGTTGAACTCGGTGTGCAGCCAGTAGGAGTGCCGGATGGCGTCGCGGTAAGCCAGAAACTGCGGGTACTCCACCGGTCTGAGGTGCATTCTGCGATCGGTCAGCATGCCTAGGCCTCACACGACGAGCAGACCAGCAGGTTGCGGTTGAAGACCTGCGCGGCATTCATGCTGTGCTGGTAGTAAAGGCTCTTGAGGCCCCGCTGCCAAGCTTCTAGGTGGAGGGCATTAAGCGCTTGGGCCGGAGTGTCCGGGTGGACCATCAGGTTGAGCGACTGCCCCTGGTCGATAAACGGCTGACGGGCTGCGGCCTGAATGACCAGGTCGAGCTGGCTGATCTCGGCAAAGGTGGCAAAGACGAGCTTTTCCTCGGCTCCTAAAAAGTCGAGGTGTTGCACGCTACCATCAAACTCTAGGATGCTCCGCCAGACCGCCGGGTTGTCCCGGCCTAGTTCGGCGAGCAGCGCCTTGAGCGCGGGGTTCTGGTAGCTGGTCACGGCCTTGGCCAGGTCGCGCACGTAGTAGTTCGAGCGCAGCGGCTCGATGCTCTGAGAAACCTGGCCGAGGATGAAGGAGCTGGAGGTGGTCGGCGCGATCGCCAGCAGGGTGGTGTTGCGGCGGCCGTAGCCCTCCAGCAGTTCGGGCTCGCCGTAGCGTCTGGCTAACTCGGCGGAGGCGGCATAGGCGGCTTCGCGCAGGGCGCGGAAGATCGCGACGTTTTTCAGCGCAGCGGTCAGGCTCCCCAGAGGGGTCATCTGGGCCTGTAGGTAGCTGTGCCAGCCGACCACCCCGATACCCAAAGCCCGGTGGCGCAGGGCGAAGCGCCGCGCCCGCTCGAAATAGGGGATTCCTTCGGTCCGCTCGATAAACTCCGTCATCACTGCGTCGAGAAAATACGTCAGGAGCTGGACCGCATCAGTATCCTGCCACTCGTCAAAGTAAACCAGGTTCATGCTGGAAAGGTCGCAGACGAACGACTCCTCGGCCGTGACCGGCAGCATGATCTCGCTACAGAGGTTGCTCGAGCGAATCGCTAGGCCCTGGTCGCGGTAGACGTCGGCAGCCCCGCGGTTGGCGTTGTCGCTGAAGAGGATGTAAGGCAGCCCTACCTCGCTGCGCTTTTGTAGCACCCGCGCCCATAGCCGCCGCTTTTCCTGGTCGCCGTCACGCATCGCGGTAAGCCAGGCGTCGCTGACTGTTACACCAAAGAAGATGTTCTGGATGGGGTTGCCGTCTGAGCGAAGGTTCAGAAACTCGCCAATGTCGGGATGGTCGATGGGGAGGTAGGCCGCGAACGAGCCGCGGCGTGTCGCACCTTGCTTGGTGACGTCGATCAGGGTGTCAAAAAGGCGCATGAAGTTCACTGCGCCTTCGGACTCGCCGTTGTCACGAATGGGCGAGCCGCGCCCGCGCAGATCCCCAAAGTAGGCGCTGGTCCCGCCGCCGTACTTGCTCATGATGCCGACTTCGGCAGCGGTGCCGAGGATGCCGACCATGCTATCGGGCACATAAGAACCGAAACAGCTGATGGAAAGGCCGCGGGACAGCCCAAAGTTGGCCCAGATCGGAGTGGCCAGCGAATACCAGCCGCGCGACAGATAGTCGTAAAAGCGCTCGGCAAAGTCGTGCATGCCAGGAAGCAACGCCTCGGCGCGCTCCGCAATCTCCCGCAGGCGTTTTTCCGGCGTGATGCCGGGCAGCAGGTAGCCCTGCCGTAAAAAGGCTCGGCTTTCGTCGGTCAACCAGGAGAAGGGGGGGCGCTTGTGGAGTGGTGCGCTGTAACTGGTCTGAAGTGGCTTGATTGTGGACAGTTGTGACATATGACCTCCGGTGCCCTTCCATCGAGGGCGTGGGATGGGGTCGCTAAGCGGGTACTCGGGCTTCACGTACTGGCCGTGTTACCGTTGCGGGACAGCGCCGGACTCTCACCGGCTTCCCCCGAACCCTTTCTGGCACCTCTCAGACCGGGTCCTTCCTGGCGGAGCAGGCATAGCGACTGTATGTCCTGGCTAGGTAGCACCCTATCTAGCAGGACATAGCAGGGATACTACAATATCTAGTGCTTTGAGGCAATAGCCGGGCAATAGTGGGCCCAAGGCTTGACGCTGCCAGCAAGACTGCCGGCTCAGAGATCGAGCCTTTTGTGGATAAGCCGGGTAAGCCGCCAGACCCCCCAGACCACTAGCGGGATCAACAAGCCAACTGCGAGGTCAGGGTGGATGAGCAGCCCGGCAGCGCTGGCCGCTCGGGCACCGTAGAGCAGCAAGCTAACCGTGTAGTAGGAGATTGCCACCACCGAGAGGCCTTCCACCGTTCTTTGCAGCTTAAACTGCAGCTCCTGCCCGCGGGTAAGTTTGGTGAGCAACTGCTGATGTTGGGTCTCCATATTAATATCCACCCGCGTGCGCAGCAGCGCCCCGGTCCGCTCGATACGCTGCGAAAGCGCACTCAGGCGCTCGGCTGCTGCCTGCACCGTAGCCATGGCCGGGTTGAAGCGGCGCTGTAAGAACTCGCCGATGGTCTGCGTACCGGGGATGGCCCCCTCGCGCATCTCGGTCAGGCGCGAACTGACCAGAGCATGGTAGGCATGGCTGGCCGCAAACCGGTAGCTGTGCTGTGCAATGGCCCGCTCGATGCGCGCTGCCAGAGCCTCGAGCTCGTCTAACAGTTCCTGCGCCGAGCGCTCGGCGTCCTCTACAGCGGCGGTGATATCGGCCAGCAAGCGCTCGGCCTCGGGCAGCATGCCCTGTACCGTTTTTGCTACCGGCAGGCCGCGCAGGGCCAGCATCCGGTAGGTTTCCAGTTCCAGCAGGTGGGTAGTAATGCGCCCAGCACGAATCTCCGAGGTTTCCGGCGTGGCCACCACCAGTATGCGCTCAAACCCATTTGGACGCAGCCTGAAATCGGTAATGGCGCAGCTGTGAGTAGTGCGGCCCATCAGCGAGGCCACCACCGTTTGTTCGGCGAAGAATTGCGGCACCTGCTGGGGCAGGGCGGTGCCGTTCACCTCGCCCTCGAGCAGCACCAGCTCCATGGCCGCCAGGGTGCGCCCTGGGATGCTGTGCAGCCAGGCAGGGTCCACCATCAGCCCATGCAGCAGATTTAGCTCGCCAGAGCCGGCGAGTACCGCCAGCGGTAAGGACTGTACCAGAGTGTAGCTGGTAAACTCGGTGTGCCGCCCCCACCGCAGTGTCCCGCCCGGCAAGGCCAGATGTAAAAAGGTGCTGGCAAGCTGATCGAGGTGTATCTCGCCCTGGCCTACCAGAAGGCGCAGGTGCTCGAGCTCTTGTTGGCGCGAGGTGCCCTCATTAAGCACCGCAATATGTACTACTAGAGCGGGCAGCCGGATGCGTTCCATCATGGGGCGGGCGTGTAGCTCGTTGTGCAGCTCGCGGCGCTCCCTATCCTCGAGCGGCAACAAGAGCTTATCGGTAGGCATGAGTAGCGCCTCCAGGCCAAAGTCAAGCTCGCGGCGGTGGCTATCCGGCCGGTTTTTCATTCTTCGCCTCCGTCAAAAAGTCTCTGCCAAATCATGACTAGAAGCCTGAATCAGGGCGACCGCGCAGAATAACTCCCCCATCAGCGCAGCCCCTGAGCCAGAAATTAGCACGGCTGCCAGGGTTACTGCAAATTGTCAGGATCGCGGAAAACTGTGACCTCCGAGTGCAGTCAACTTGCGCCAACCTTCTGTAGGCGTGTCAAACGCGGCACGGGTGCGTCCTATTTACGGCGCGAAGGCGAGGAGGCGGGTAGCATTAAAGTCTATGAAAGGTTGTGCGGAGCATTGGTTGGAGCGCATCACCGCCATGCGATTGATACCCTCCTTGGACCAACGCATGCCGCCACGCTTCATGCGCGCGCCGATGACCGACTTGTTGGCGCCTT
>Ga0208610_100074_pt1 | contig 44173 bp, 39 predicted proteins | sample SubbioR11Jul_8A2_FD_184815 | JGI IMG/M metagenome (GOLD analysis project Ga0208610, IMG submission 184815) | Serpentinite rock and fluid subsurface biosphere microbial communities from McLaughlin Reserve, California, USA - CR11Jul_8A2 (SPAdes) | ecosystem: Environmental > Terrestrial > Deep... | reverse complement strand
CGGGTCGTACCAGAAGAGCTGACCGCCGGTAGCCCTGCCGATCAGAAAAACACCCTCAGCGGTGTACAGGAGGTAGTCTTCCGAGACCGGCTGGCCCTGGAAGTAGTGGGTTAGCGCCATCACCTGTTGGCCGCGTAGCTCGCGCGGGCCGGACAGGGTTTGCGTCTGGCCGTTGTCAAAAGTCCAGGACATGCCGGCGCGCTGCGGAAAGTACTCCTGAGCCCAAGCCGGGGCGGCGAGCAGCCAGAGGAGTGCCAGATACCTCATCGCTTGTTGTTGCCGCTTAGCTCCGCGGCGCGGAGGGTGGCGTCCTCTACTGATCGCATGGTGGCGTAGCGGAGGCCGTACTGCTCGAGCGCCATCACGCCGGTAATGGCAGTGCCACCGGCGCTGGCTACTTCATCCTTGATGCTGCTGGGTGGTGTGGTCTCCAGCAGCTTGGCAGTAGCAAGTAGCACCTGCCGCGCTAGGTCGCGGGCGATGTCGCGGCTGAAGCCGACCCGCACCCCGCCATCAGCTAGCGCTTCGGCAAAGAGCGCAGCGAAGGCTGGCCCTGAGCCGCCTAGGCCGGTAAAAGCATCAAACAGTGACTCCGGCAAGGGGTAGACAGTACCGATGGCGCCGAACAGGCTGTGAGCTATCGCCAGATCGTTCGCGGTGGCCTGTGGCAAGCTGGCTAGGGCCGTAGCGCTCAGCCCCACCCGCGCTCCCAGGTTGGGCATGGCCCGCACCACTCGGTGACTGCCGACGCGATGGGCGATGGTAATAGCCGATACCCCCGCCATCAACGAGAGGTATGGGGCGTTGCGCCGGGCGACCAGCGGCGCCACCGCTTCGAACGACTGCGGCTTGACGGCGATCAGGATCCGTTCGGCGTGGTGAAGATCGTCATCGCTGAGACCAACTACGCCAAAGGCGCCAGCTAGGGTCTGGCGCCGGGTCTCGTCAGGGTGATAGATGCCGACCTCTTCAGGCGCCAGCACCCCGGCGCGCAGCGCGCCGGTGAGCACTGCTCCGCCCATTTTGCCGGCACCGACCAGAGCGAGCTTCATGGGGCCATCTTACTCGGCTGGCCGGTGCTCGACTAGCTCGAGCAGCACCCCGCCCGCCCACTTGGGGTGCAAGAACACCACGCGGGTGCCGGCGCGACCAACTCTCGGCTCGGTGTCGATAAAGCGCGCACCGAGCCCCTGTAGCCGCGCAATTTCGGGCTCGAGCCGCGCCACGCGCAGCGCTAAGTGATGGAGCCCAGGCCCGCGCTGGTCCAAAAACTTGGCGATCGGGCTGTCCGGGTGGGTGGGCAGCAGTAGCTCGAGCAGGCTGTCACCGACCCGAAAGGCCCGTACTTTAACGTGCTGTGAAGCGATCACCTCATCCGTACCTTCAGGCTCAAGGCCGAGCAGCCGGTACGGCTCGCTGGCCGCCTCGAGGTCGATTACCGCGATCCCCAAATGATCGACCCGAGCGAAGCGAGAGTGATGTTCGACGGCATAGCCCAAAGCGTGCTCGTGGGTCATAAGGTTAGGCTGGCCGCGGGGCCATCACCACCAGCAGCACCACGCGGTTGGCCGAATCGTTGCGCACACCGTGCGGCACGCCGGCCCGGGCGATGACCGCCATACCTGGGGCTAACAGCTCCTCGTCGCCGCCGATGCTGAAGACCGCCTGTCCCTCCAGCACCAGATAGACCTTGTCCTGCTCGCTATGGCTGTGTACCCGCTGAGCTTGGCCGGGCTCCAGGCAGTACTGGTCCAGGAGCATTTTGTCCGAGTCAAAGACCGGGACTTTCTGGAGCTTCTCGCTGCTGAAGCGCCGCTGTTCGGCTAGGAAGACGTACTCCATGCCCAAGGATAACCCGCCGCCCGCAGTGGCGGGTGAGGTTTACCGGCGGCCGATGTACCGGGTGAGCTGCTCGATCAAAAACGCCTGCTGCGAGATTAGCGCCTTAACCACGTCGCCGATGGAGATAATGCCGATAAGCCGACCGTGTTCAACGACCGGGAGGTGGCGGACGCGCCACTCAGTCATTAAATTCATACAGTCTTCAAGCAGCTGTTCAGGGCTTACGGTGATGACCTGCTCGGTCATGATCTCGCTAACCCGCGTCTCTTTTGAGCGGCGGTCGTGCAGGATCACCTTGCGGGCATAATCGCGCTCGCTGATGATTCCCTGAAGCTCTCCTTCCTTAAGTACTACCAAGGCACCGACGTTATGCTCAGCCATCAGCTTGAGGGCCTCATATACGGTGGCCTCGGGGCCGATGGTATGGACCGTGTCCCCCTTCTGCTGCAACAACTGCCGAATCGAGATCATGTCGCCTCCTTGCGCTGCCAGGGTGGTGTCAGTCTACGGATAATGACCGCTTGCCGCAAGCGGTTGTACTCAGGAATCGGTAGTCAGTGGCGGCCAGCTTCAGCGGTTTTCACAAATACTGAGTCGCCTTAGCGCAGGTATCATCTCTGCAAAGGTGTCCTGCGAGTAAACCGCAGGATAGAGAACGATTCGCAGTCCTGCGAGCACCCGCAGGATCAAACCAGATGATACCTGCTATTGTCAGCGAGAAACGGGAAGAGAGGAGTGAGAAAAGAGTAAGCACTACCTGGGACGCCTAGTCCTAGCGTCCCGGCTATATACTAGCGAGCGTGTATGACGCGCTAGTGTGGCGCAACCTGGCGCTTCCGGGCCGGGTGCTGCCCTATGCCACCAAGCCGGGGACGCGCAGCTATCCCGAGCTATCGGTTGGGGTGCGCCTGCTTGTCGCCGAGGCCGAGCTTAACGCCGAGACGCTGGTCGATGCTACCGGCTACGGCGGGGTGGTAGCGCTGGCGGCCCAGGCTAAACGGAGGGTGGTGCTCGAGCCCTCGGCGGCGGCGCTGCGCTGCGCCCTGGCCACGCTGTCGGGAGTCTCCCAGGTGAGCGTGCAAGCGGGGCTCCCCTGGGATGCTGACAAAGAGAGCGCCGCGATGGTCTGCCTGGCCCCGGCTGCCGATAAGGGCACGGCGCGGGTGGTGGCCGAGCTGCAAGGCGGGCAGCGGCTCTTGATGCCTGGGGGGACTGCTTATCTGCTGCTGCACAAGGACCAAGGGGCCAAGCGTTACGAGGGGCTCGCGGAGGGGCTGTTCGGCCAGCTCTCAGTCGTGGCCAAGAGCGCGGGTTGGCGCCTGACGCGGTTGGTCAAGCGCCGGGAGTCCTGTGAACCCGTTCAGCCCGTAGCGTTTACGGCTGCCGACTTGGCGCTGGTTAGCTACCCCGGTGTGTTTGCTACAGGGAAGCTAGATCCCGGCACCGAGCGCTTGCTGGCGGCCCTAGACCTAGCAGCGCTGCGCGGCAAGCGGGTGCTCGACCTGGGTTGCGGCTACGGTATCCTGGCCTTAATGGCAGCCTTGGCCGGAGCGCACGTTACCGGCCTCGACGATGATGTCACAGCCATCACCGCTAGCTGCCAGAACGCGCAGCGGCACGGTCTGGCGATCCGCTGGCTGCACTCGGACTGCGACACGGCGCTACCTCCGGATGAAATTTTCGATGTGGTGGTGATGAACCCGCCTTGCCATGTAGGGAAGCAGGTGCGGCTCGAGCTCGCTGAAGCCTTCCTGACAGCGGCCCGCCGGCGCCTGCGCCGGGGCGGCAGCTTGACGCTGGTGGCGAATAAGGCCATGCACTACGAGCCGCTGTTGGCCTCCTGGGCAGAGGTTGCGCTGTTGCAGGAAGATCCGCAGTTCAAGGTGCTGCGGGCGATCAAACGGTAGGCGTTACCACCTGATAGCCGTCGCTGGGGGCAAGCTCGAGCACCCGCCCGCTGTCCCCCACAAAATCGCTCATAGCTTTGCAGCAGCCCGCTAACACCGCCTCGCTCAGCACGATAGCGACCAGTGCAGGGCCAGCTCCCGACAGAAAGACCGCGGTGGCCCCGGCTGCATACAGGGCTTGGCGGCAGGCTGCCATCCCCGGCACCAAGTGCTCGCGGTAGGGTTCATGGACAACATCGTGAGCGGCTGCCCTAAGCAGCTCGGGCCTATTAAGCGTGACGGCGGCCACCCACAGGGCGCTGCGGCTGGCCGCCAGAATCAGGTCGCTGCGGGGGTAGCGCTCCGGCAGCACCGCTCGAGCCTGGCTGGTGGGCAGCTCGAAGCCGGGCACGGCAAAGAGCAGCCGCCAGTTGGCAGGGAGGGGGTGCGAAGCCGTTACGAAGCGGCCATCGGGCGCTCTGGCCGAGACCGTGAACTGCCCGTAGACGGCTGGTGACACGTTGTCCGGGTGGCCCTCGAGCTGCGCAGTGAGCTGAAAGACCCCGTCGCGGCCGAGCGCCCCTTTAAGCCAGGCGTCAGCTAGCGCCGCACCCGCTACCAGTGCCGCCGACGACGAGCCGAGGCCCCGGGCTAGCGGGATGGGGTTGTAAGCCGTAAAGGCCACCCTGGGCGGGATCAGGCCCAGCTCGCTGAAAGCGGCGTGAAAGCCTTGATGGATGAGGTTGTCGGCGCTGTTGGGGACGCAGCCTTGACCGTGGTAATGGAGCAAGTCGCGCTCGGCGGGTTTAACCTCCACTTCGAGTTGCAGGTTCACCGCTAGGCCCAGACAGTCAAAGCCTGGGCCTAGGTTGGCACTGGTCGCTGGGACGCGGACGCGCATCACCGGGGGATGGTACCACGCACTAGCTGCTGCCAAGCGGGCGCCAGCTGCGCGATCAGGTCGCTGGCGGTGAGCCCGTCGCCATGACTGTGGGCGGCTAGCTCACCGGCTAGGCCGTGGACGAAGACCGCTGCGCAGGCACGCTCGAAGGGGTCGGCCCCGGTGGTTAACCAAGCGCCTAAGAGCCCGGCTAAGGCGTCGCCCGTGCCGCCGCTGGCCATGCCGGGGTGGCCGCGGGTGCTCACTGCTAGGCGGCCGTCCGGCGCGGCGATGGTTGTTGGCTGGCCTTTGAGCACTACCACCGCTTGGACTTGCTCGGCCAAGGCGGCGGCTGACCCCAGCGGATCGCGGGCTAGGTCGGCAGCGGGGCGCTGAAGCAACAGCGCCGCCTCGCCGTAGTGGGGGGTGAGCACGCAGCGACCGTGACGCCGGACAGCTTCAAGCCATAGGTCATTGCCCGCTAATGCCGTCGCATCGAGGATGGTGGGCGCCGGGCTAAGGCCGATCAGCTCAGGCAGATAGCTCAGCGCCTCGTCCCCTAGCCCTGGCCCAATTACGCGCTGCTGTTGCCGCTTGGGCGCCAGCGCAGCCAGCGTGTCAAGCGGCAGGCTAGTCCAAGAGACGGCTTCGTGGATCACCTCGGCTGGGAGGTTATGGGGCCGCTCGGGGCCAGCCAACGTGACCAGGCCCGCACCGGCCCGCAGTGCAGCGTGGGAGCAAAGCACGGCGGCCCCCTGATAGCGGCTCGAGCCCGCTATGACCAGCACCGTTCCTACCTGGTACTTGTGGGCATCAGGTGCCCGCCGCGGCAGCATCGGCCGCACCCTCTCCGGTGTTAGCCAGAGCACCGTCCCGCAAGCGTCTAGGATACTGGTGGGGATACCGATATCGGCTACTTCCCAGTTTCCAAAGGCAGCCCTGGCCGGATAGAGCACGCTAGCCAGCTTGGGCCCGGCTAGCTGCACGGTGGCCGTAGCCCGGATGTGGGGGCCTAGCGGTTCGGCGGTGTCAGCACTAAGGCCGCTGGGGAGATCGATGCTGAGGATGTCTGGGCCGCCGGTGTTGAGACGCGCTACGACTTCGGCCAAGAGGCCCTCCAGCGGCCGATTCAGGCCGCTCCCCAAGAGCGCGTCGAGCACCAGTTCGCTCCGGTTGAGGCTGGCCTCGAGGCGTTCCAGTGTCAACGGTGCGCTCTCGGCCCCTGGGTAGGCGAGATAGGTGCGGCGCATGGTGGCGGCGTCGGGGCTGAGCCGGTTCGGGTCGTCGGCGGCAGCAAGGACCGTTACTTGGCGTCCGGCTAGGTGCAATAACCGAGCCACCACGTAGCCGTCCCCGCCGTTATTGCCGCTGCCGCACAGCACCAGCACGCGCCGTACCTGTGGCCAGCGCGCTAGCGCGAAGTCGGCCACTGCTTGCCCGGCATGTTCCATCAGCAGTAGCGAGGGAATCCCCGCTTGCCAGGCCGCCTGATCTGCCGCCTGCATCTGGGCAGCGCGAAAGAGTTTCATGCCGGTAGTGTACGATGTCGATATAGCCCACGGGCCTTGGTGTAGTAAGTGAGGGTTCGTGGCTGGGTAATGAGTAATGGGTGATGAGGGCGTGGTATGGTGGGGCAGAATAAGTTTGGCTCTACTCGAATACTTGATTACTGCTTTTCGGAGGAATTGCCAATGAAGCAAGCTTTACCGCGAGGGATGAAAACAGGGCGACTCCACGTAGTTGCCCCTACTCGAATGCTTGACTACTCGACTACTCGACTACTCGACTACTTGACTACTTGCTTTTTATGGGAGGTAAGCCGTGGAGTTCCGTTACCTGGGCAAGACCGGACTGAAGGTCAGCGAGCTGTGTCTGGGCGCCATGACCTTCGGGCGCGAGACGAACGAAGAAGACAGCTTTGCCATCATGGACCGCTTTAGCGAGGTCGGCGGCAACTTTATCGACACTGCCGATGTCTATACCCAAGGTGCCTCGGAAGAGATCGTCGGGCGCTGGCTTAAGGGGCAGCCGCGTGAGGCGCTGGTCATCGCCACCAAGGTGCGCTTTGCCATGGGCGAGGGCCCGAACGATGTGGGTTTGTCGCGCAAACATATCTTGGCGGGCGTTGAGGCTAGTTTGCGGCGCCTGCAAACCGACTATATCGACCTCTATCAGGTCCACTGCTGGGACCCCGGCACACCGCTCGAGGAGACCCTAAGCACCCTCAACACGCTGGTCGAGCGCGGTCTGGTGCGCTATCTGGGGGCCAGCAACTTCACCGCCTGGCAGTTGCAAAAGGCTATCGACATCAGCCGCCATCACGGCTGGGAGGCGTTTAGCTGCCTGCAACCGCAGTACAACTTGCTCTGCCGCTCGACTGAGTGGGACCTCATCCCGGTCTGCTTAAACGAAGGGCTCGGCGTCATCCCCTGGAGCCCGTTGCGCGGCGGCTGGCTGTCAGGCAAATTCAAGCGCGGCATGGAGGGCCCACCTCAGGACAGCCGCATCGCCCTGGCCGAAGAGAAGGGCTGGAGCGAGCGCTGGAGCGCCTACAACAACGAGCACACCTGGACGGTGCTCGACGCGCTGCACGTGGTAGCGGCAGAGGTAGGCAAGGCGCCCGCGCAGGTCGCCATCCGCTGGCTCTTGCAGCGGCCCGGGGTCACCGCGCCAATCATCGGTGTGCGCAACATGGCGCAGCTCGAGGCCAACTTGGGCGCGCTCGGTTGGCCGCTAACCGACAACCAGCTTGACGTCCTTAATAATGCTAGCGCGCTAACGCCCCCCTACCCGCACGACTTTATCGCGCAAGTAGTCGGCAAACGCTGAGATCTGAAGGCTGCTTAACAGTTGAGGCTGCCAACCTCAGGCACAATGGAGCTTATGTTGACTGTCGATGTCAAAGTTGCCCGGCCTGACCATCCTATTCTCGACCTGATCGCCCAGCGCTTTAGCCCGCGGGCCTTTGCCGAGCGGCGCGTGGAGCAACATAAACTGCTCAGTGTGCTGGAGGCGGCGCGTTGGGCGCCCTCGTCTAATAACCAGCAACCTTGGCGTTTTATCGTCACCGAGCGCGGTAGCGCACCGTTCGAGACGCTAGCGGCCTGCCTGCGACCCGGCAACCTGACCTGGGCGCCCCGTGCGCCGGTGTTGATCCTGATGGTGGCGCACACCCGCTTTGAGGCTAAGGGTGACAAGCCTGCTCGCGAGAATCTCTACGCCTGGCACGACCTCGGCCTGGCTACCGGCAATCTGCTGCTGCAGGCTACCGCGCTCGGCCTGCATGCGCATCTGATGGCCGGTTTCGACCGCGAGCAGGCCCGCCTTGCCTTTGCCATCCCCGAAGGGTTTGAGCCGGTGACGGTGCTGGCTATGGGCTACCTGGGCGACCCGGAGGCGCTCCCAGACGATCTGCGCTCAGCGGAGACCGCCCAGCGCAGCCGTAAGCCGCTTAGCGACCTACTCTTGAAGGGTGGCTCCAGGCTAGAAGCAGCCAGAGAGGTGTAGGGGGTAAGTGGTTAATTTGCGTTACAATGTCCCAAATCGCAATCGCCGCTAGTTACGGCAGATCTTCGGCTAGTTTACACGGCCTTGCAATTGAAAGCGTTGGCAGGGTACGCTGTCTCTGCGTTTTGGCGGGTCCTGCCCGATAGTATACTTATGCGTATGAGGAGTAGCCGTTCATGGCCAATGTTGACCGCCTGGTAGACGTTAAGGAGCTCAAGGTCTATTTCGACACCGACGACGGCATTGTCAAGGCGGTGGACGGGGTGAGCTTTCACATCAACAGAGGTGAGACGCTCGGAGTAGTCGGCGAGTCGGGCTGCGGCAAATCGGTCACCAGCCTGGCGATCATGCGGCTTATTCCCGTTCCGCCCGGCCGCATCGCCGGAGGCCAGATCCTGTTCGGTGGGGAAGACCTGGTCAAAAAGTCAGAGAGCGCCATGCGGCGGATCCGCGGCAACGACATCTCGATGATCTTTCAGGAGCCGATGACCAGCCTTAACCCGGTTTACACTGTGGGTGACCAGATCGCCGAGGCCATTGTGCTCCACCAAAAGAAGTCTTACCGCCAGGCTATGAAGCTGGCTATCGAGATGCTTGACCTAGTGGGCATCCCGGAGCCGGCCAAGCGGGTCAAGAACTACCCACACCAGATGTCAGGTGGGATGCGTCAGCGCGTAATGATCGCCATGGCCCTTAGCTGTGGCCCCAAGCTGCTGATTGCTGACGAGCCTACTACCGCGCTGGACGTGACCATTCAGGCGCAGATCCTCGACCTGATGCGCAAGTTGCAGCGCGAGATCGGCATGTCGATCCTGTTTATCACTCACGACCTAGGCGTCATTGCCGAGATGGCCGACCGGGTGGTGGTGATGTACGCCGGGCGGGCCGTAGAGGAGGCCGACGTGGAAGACATCTTCGGCCACCCCAAGATGCCTTACACCATGGGACTGCTCAACTCAATCCCGCGCGTGGACAAGGCGGCGCATAAGCAGCAGCGCTTGCAGGCTATTCCCGGCAACGTACCCAACCCGCTCTACTTGCCCCCGGGGTGCGCCTTTCACCCCCGCTGCCGCTATATGACTGACGAATGTAGCAAGGAGATCCCGCCGCTTGAGGTCGCTGGTGATGGGCACATGGTGCGCTGCATCCACTGGCGCAACCTCACCGAGACTGTCAGGGTGACAGCATGACGACTTCAGCCTCCCCCGCATCCAGCAAGAGTCAGGGCGCCAAGTCCGAGTACCTGCTGGAGGTTAAGAATCTGCGCAAGTATTTCCCCATTCGTGGCGGTATCCTCTCGCGTGTGGTAGCTAACGTTAAGGCGGTGCAGGACATCTCCTTTAATATCAAGCCGGGTGAGGTGGTAGGACTAGTGGGCGAATCCGGCTCCGGCAAGACCACGGCGGGGCGGGCCATCTTGCGGCTGATCGAGCCGACCGCCGGTGAGGTGTTATTCGACGGCGTCGATGTGGTCAAGCTCAACAAGGGCCAGTTGCGCGAGTATCGCAAGAAGATGCAGATCATTTTTCAGGATCCGTACGCCAGCTTGAATCCGCGCATGACGGTGGGCGACATCATCGGTGAGGCTTTCGAGATTCATAAGCTGGCCCGCGGCAAGGAGAAGGAGGAGCGGGTGGCCGAGCTGCTAGTCAAGGTCGGCCTGGCGCCAGGGCATATGCGCCGCTATCCGCACGAGTTCTCCGGTGGCCAGCGCCAGCGTATCGGGGTGGCTCGAGCCCTTGCCGTGAACCCGCAGTTTATCGTGGCCGATGAGCCGGTATCGGCCCTGGACGTGTCGATTCAGGCGCAGGTGGTCAACCTGCTCAGCGACCTCAAGGACGAGCTGGGTTTGACCATGCTGTTCATTGCCCACGACCTGGCGGTAGTAGAGTACATCTCGGACCGGGTGGTGGTGATGTACCTCGGCAAGATCATGGAGATCGCCCACTCCAAGGAGCTTTATGCTAATCCTCTCCACCCCTATACCGAAGCTCTGTTGAGCGCTGTTCCTATCCCCGATCCGACAGTCAAGCGCGAGCGAGTGATCCTTCAGGGCGATATCCCGAGCCCCATCAATCCGCCCTCAGGGTGTGTGTTTCGCACCCGCTGCCCGATTGCCATCGAGGACTGCGCCCACGTCGTGCCGCCGCTCGAAGAGGTCTCGCCGGGGCACTTTAAGGCCTGCATTAGGCGCTAGCGCTCGGGGCCAGTCAGTGGGAAGTGGTATCCCCACAACCCACTGCCTACTTCCTTTTTAACTACCCGGCTCGTAGCGCGACAGCCGCCTACTGCCATAGGCTAGCGGCGCCGCCGTTGTTACTAGGGTCAAGCCAGCTAGCGCCAAGAGCAGCAGCTGCCCCTCGCTTTGCCCCCAAGGGAGTCCTGGAGTGCGTAGCGCCTGCCAGGCGGGCCAGGCCAGTATCAGCGTCATCAACCCAGCATAGGCTAGCGAAAGCGTCATGTACAAGAGCCCTCCCGGCGACAGCGGAATCTCGGCTGGGCTAGTGGCATCGAAGCGTGGGAAGGCCGCACCGAGTCCGACCCCGAGGGCGGTGATGGCTATAGCCGCACTCAGCCCGGCTAGCGGGGCAGCAAAAGCCAAGGTCGGCGACACGTCAACGAGGTGCGCTACCGCTAGGCCCAGGCCGGTGCCGAGCACGGCCATGATCGGCAGCGCGTGCAGGAACTTGGCCCATACGATCTGCCAGCTATTGAGCGGCCCGGTGCGCAAGAGCCAAAAACCTTCACCCTCGATCGAGACCAGGGGATAAGCCAGGCGGATCCCTACCCCGGCTAGTAAGAACCCTAAAAACATCAGGTTGATGGTGCCGAGCACGTCCCGAAAGCGCTGCCCTTCGACCGTGATACCGCCTACGCTAACTAAGTAAACACCGGCCAAAGCTAACAACACCAGCAGTTGCGACCACTGGGTCGGATCGCGCCAGAGCAGGCGGAGATCCTTGGTCATAACGCTGCCGCTGCGCCCGAACGGAACAAACAGGCGCTCCCACCAGGCGGCTTGGCGCGGTGTGGGATCGAGGCGCGGGCGGCTCGAGTCGAGTGCGCGCAGCCAGCCTTCGCGATAGGCAAAAGCCGCTAGCTGGGCTACTAGCCACAGCAGCACCAGCGAGACTCCGGCCAGTACCAACGCCCCTGGTGAGGCCTGTCCGTGCAGCGCTCCCCACACCGCTTGCGAGGCCCAGGCCGATGGAAGCCAGCCGATTTCGAAGCGAGCAAACGCGCTAAGCAACTGTTCGAACTCTTGGGGAGTTAAGGCGGTGAGCTGCTCCGGGCGGATCAGGCGCAGAGCAAAGATCAGCCCTGCCGCAAGCACTACGCTGGCTGCTGTGGCTAACTCTTTGACCCGCCCAGCCGGTGAGATGCGCATCAAGAGCAGCGCCATGACAGCACCCAGGGCTGCTGGAATAGCGTAGAGCGCCAACACTGCCGTTATCGCGAGGGGGTAGTAGGTGAGAGCAGCGGAGCGCTCGAGCCCCACCCCAACTATCACCGGCAGCGTAAAGAGGGCAGGCAGCAGCGCCGCACTGAGATAGGTCTCGACCATCTTGAGGTAGAAGATCTGTACCGGCGGGGCAGGCAGGCTGAGCAAAAACGGCAGATCCTCAGCGCTGTACAAGGTGGTGATGGCGGTAGTAATGACGCTGAAGGCCACCCCCACCATCAGGATCAAAAATAGCGCCTCGAGACTGCGTTGGAGGATGGCGTCGGCGATAGTGCCGAGTAGCGGATAGCTATCAAGGAAGCGTACCCCCCGCCGGGTCAGCGCTAACATTCCCCAGTACAACAAGCCGAGGAACAGCGCCCCTACTAGGTAGCGCCAGGGGTGCCGCCGCAGGCTGTTGACCACCCCGCGCCAACGCATGGCAAAGATGGTCATGCCGCGACCTTAGGCTCCTCGGTAAGGCGCAAGAAGACGGCCTCCAGATCGGCGTCTAGCTCTCCCACCTGGGTGCGCAGCGCACTTAGGTTCCCTTCCGCCACAATCCGGCCCCGGTCGATGACAATTACCCTAGAGGAGACGGCTTGCGCCACCTCCATCGAGTGCGTAGTTAAGAGCACCGTCTTCCCCTGCCGGGCATAGTCGGCTAGCAGCTCGCGGACCTGCTTGGCAGCGCGAGGGTCGAGCCCCACCATCGGCTCATCGACTACTAACACCTCTGGCTCGTGTAGCAGCGCGGCGATGAAGGTGAGCTTCTGGCGCATGCCGTGGGAGTAGGCCTCGATCAGCTCGTTACCGAACTCTTGCAGCGAGAAGAACTCCAGCCAGCGCTCCGCTTTAGCGTGGGCGGCCTCTACCTGGCGCAAGCGCCCCAAAAAGCGCAGCAGCTCGCGCCCGGTCAGCTTATGGTAGAGATAGGGGCGATCAGGCACATAACCGAGCCGCGACTTGGCCGCTACGCTCTGCCGCACCACGTCGTACCCTGCCAGCGTCACCTGACCGGCAGTAGGGCGGATCAGGCCGGTGATAACCTTAAGCGTAGTCGACTTACCAGCACCATTGGGTCCAAGTAGGGCGAGCACCTCGCCGGGATAGGCGGTCAGTGAGACGCTGCGCACAGCCTGGATGCGGCCATAGCTCTTGACTAAGTCACGGACAACGATCACGCCGTCACCATGCTAGCGCCGCGCCGCCAGGGGCGCTGTTGCAAAGTTCTCAGCGCGACTGCGCTACTACGCCCAAGAGCGTGTCGATGGCTACCTGTAGCACCGGGTCGTTCTCCAGATCGACGATAGCTTGGCCCTGCACATCGCTCGCTGGACCGCGCGGCACCGACTGGAAGAAGGAGAACTCGCCCTGCTCGTCGACCACCGAGGTGCCGATCACTTCGCCGCCCACCCGGATCTCGATCTCGGCTCCCGGTGTAGCGCCTCTGCCCTCAAGCGTAATCACTTCGGAGAGGCGCGTGTCCTTAACCTGTACGTCTGGGGCGATTCCCTGCTGGTTGATACTGCGGCGGCTCGGTGTTAACCACTCGAACGACAGGTAGGTCAGCTGCCCGCCGTTAGCGAGCGATACCACGCTCTGGCCCACCCCCTTACCAAAAGTCTCTTCGCCGATTACGAGGGCACGCTGATTGTCCTGCAAGGCCCCTGCCACGATCTCCGAAGCCGAAGCTGAATTGCGATTAACCAGCACCACCATCGGCAGGTCGATCCACTCCGGGCTGGCAAAGGCAAAACGCTGGGTCACGCCGCGCGCCCGCTGGAAGACGATATCTCCCTCCGCTAAGAAGGTATCAGCGACCATCACTCCCTGGTTGAGTAGGCCACCGCCGTTGTCGCGCAGATCTAGGATCAGCGAGCTGATGCCTTGGGCCTGCAAGGCGGTGAGCTGCTCTCGCATCTGGTCGTAGACCCGTTGATTGGCAAAGGTGGTGAGCCTTAGGTAGCCGACGTTGTCAGCTAGCACCGTCGATTCGGCGCTGATGATGTTGATGGTGTCGCGCACTACACTAAAGCGCACTAACCCCTCTACGCCGGGGCGGAGCATGCCGAGCTCGACCACCGTGCCGCGCGGCCCGCGCACCATCCGCACGATCTCATTGATCGGTGTCTGCTCGACATTCTGGCCGTCGATCTCGACGAAGATGTCACCGCGCTGGATGCCAGCCTGCCAAGCCGGGCTATCGCGAAAGACGTTGACGACCTCAACAGTTGTCTGAGTGGCGCGGTTGCGCGCTTGCAGTGTGGCACCGATCCCCTCGAACTCACCGAGGCGATCCTGGTTGGCTCGAGCCGCCGCCTCCGGGTCAGAGTAGCTGGTGTACGGGTCATCCAAGGCTTCGAGCATCCCTCTGATGGCCCCTTCAATGATGGCGTCGCTGTCTATGTCGGTAAGATAGTTTGAGGTCAGGGCTCCATAAACCTGCACCAGGGCTTGGCCGGCCGGACTGCTCAAAAACTCCTGTGAGAAATCGCGGGAGAACTGCGCGTTGACCACTACTGCGCCTAGCACCACTGCTATTAGGGTAATCAACCACCACTTGCGGGTCATAAAACCTCCATGCATGCTGTCCCAATTATAGGGAATGACCTCGCTGAGAACGGTAAGTTTAGATACGACCGGTCAGAAGGTGACGCTGAGTGGGACTGCGGTGAGTGTCGGTGTCGATTTATACTGCTGCCCGTCGCGTCAGCAGCCACAACACGGGCACCAGCGCCAGGCAGATAAAAACTGCCACCAGCAGCGTGCCAGCCACCTCGGTGAGTGAGGCGCCGCGGATCGCGACCTGGAAGATGGGATCTAAAAACCAGTAGGTGGGGAAGAGCTTGGCGATCCACTGCGGCCAGTCGGGGAACAGGTAGAAGATAACCGGCGCCAGCAGGAAGAGGTTGAGGCTCTTAATCAGAGTGTACAGGGCTTTGATGTCTTTGGCCAGGACGGCATACAGGAGACCGATCTCAACCGACATCACCGCACCTACCAAGAGTGCTAGCAGCAGGGCGGCGGGTTGGCTGGTCAGTACGCCGTTAAGAGCTAGCGTCACGACGGCCATCAGCACGGCTAACAAGAGCCCTAGCCCGGACTTGGCCAGCAGCACCTCAGGCAGCGCCACCGGCGTGACGAGCAGGGCGCTCAGGGTGCCGGTTTCACGCTCTTCCACCAGGCTAAAAGAGGTGACGAACACCCCGGCTACCAGCAGGGCATAGAGCACCAGCAGTGGCACCAACCGGTCGGCGAGGGGAAGAGCCGCACCGTCGCCGAGCTGAACGACCTCGACCGCGACCGGGGAGGGTTGACCCGCCACGGCGCGGACCAGATCGAGGGTGGTCACAGCTAGGATGAGGCGATTGGAAGCGAGACTCTCACCGCTGAAGTAGAGCTCGAGCAAAGGCCGCTCTCCGGCCCGCACGGCCTCGTCGAAGCCAGGTTTGAGTACTAGCCCAGCATCGACGTTGTGGGACTCGACGCGGCGCTTAAGCTCGGCGGCGTCCGGGTAGCGCACCAGTTGGATGCCGGGCAGCTCTTGCAGGGCCGCCGTGATGGCCGATGCGCCGCCGTCAACGAGGCCCAGGCGGGGTCTTGGCTCGAACAGGCCGCCGAACACGCCTTGGATCAAGAGGGTGATGACCACGGGCAGCACCAGCGCCCACAGGAAGATGGGCGAGCGCGGCCCTAGCTGGAGGTCCTTGCGCAGCAGCGCCATCGTGCGAGACAGACTCATGGCGAAGTCACCTTCCTTTGTAGCGCCAGCCAGCCCAGCGCGAACACCGCCACCACCCATAGCGCCGCGCTGGTGAAGTAACCGGCTAGCTCAACGAAACCTTGGCCGTGAGAGGCTCCCACCATGGCTTGGATGATGCCGTAGCTCGGCAGCACCTGCACCCAGGCCGAGGCCGTGCCGGGGAACAGCAAGGCGAAGGCCGGGATCATCAGTGGGAACATGAACAGCGCGCCCAAAAAGAGCGTGCCGATGAAATCCTTGCCGGCGGCGCCGGTATAGAGCCCGATGCCGCTGACCAGCAGCGCGCCGAGCAGGACCGCCAGCAGCAGCGCGGCGGTATGGCCACCCAGCGAGTGGGTGACGAGCAGCAACAAGAAAGCCTGGGCGAAAGCCAGTACGGTGCCCAGCAGGCCCTTGGCGGCCAGGATATCGGCGCTGCGGACCGGCGTGACCAGCAGCGCGGCGATCGTGCGCGAGGAGACCTCGGCGGCGATCAGCGAGGCCAGCGCCAGAGCCTCCACCATCAGCACGAGGAAGGCCAGCAGGGGCCGGAATCGCTCACGCAGCGGGATCTGCTGCCCCAGGCGGTCGGTACCCAGCACCACCTCTTCGGCGGCCAGGCTGACCGGCAGGGGGGCACCAGAGAGGGTATAGGCGACCTCGCGCACCGCACTGGTCATGGCGTGACGGACCTCGGGTGGCACCAGCGCATCGACGTAGACGCGCACGGTGGCGGGCTGGCCGCGCGCGGCCTGGAGCAGGAAGTCTTCAGGGAAGGCCAGACCGATGCTGAGCGGGGGCGCGTCGGGTTGCTCGCCCGCTACCGCGGCGGCCAGCTCGGCTTCGGAGTCAAAGGCCACCAGTCTAAGCCCTGGGCTACCCAGTAGCTCGAGCGCCCGGCCCAAGGCCCCCGGCGCCACGCCCACGGTCACGGTCTCCTCGACCTGGTACGGCATCAGCCAGAAGATGGCGGTAAACATCACCAGAGTCAGCGGGGTGAGGATCATCCACAGCCGGTCGCGCGAGAACTCGAGCAGGTCCTTGCGGATGATGGCGGCGATAATCGCAAAACGCGAGACGGGTCGGTTCATCCCCGTAACCCCCGGCCGGTCATCTGAATGAACACCTCCTCGAGCGTGGCCTCTTCGGTGTGGATGGTCAGCAGCCCCGGTGCGCTGACGGCCTCCTTGAGCTGCTGGCCGGCCTCTGGCGTCTCGAGCGGCACCACGACCTCGCTCACCGCACCGTCCTGTTGTCGGCGCACCCGCACCGCCCGTTTGCCATGCTGGAGTTTTAGGACCTCCGGCGTGTCGATGGCATAGAGCTGCCCTTCGTTGATAAACGCCACGCGGTCGGAGAGCTCATCGGCCTCCCACATGTCGTGGGTGGTCAGCAAGACCGCCACACCGCGCTCAGCCTGCTCCTGGATGATGCCGCGGATTGTCTGCGCCGAGACGGGGTCGAGGCCTTCGGTCGGTTCGTCCAAGAACAGCACCTCGGGGTTGTTAATGAGAGCCCTGGCCATCATCAGGCGCTGGCGCATCCCCTTGGAGTACTGGCTGACCCGATCGCGGGCGCGGTCGGCCAAGCCCACCTGTTGCAGTAGGCCCATCACATCGGGCTGGCGTACCCCGAACAGGCTGGCAAAAAAGCGTAGGTTTTCCTCGCCGCTCATGGCCTGGTAGAGGTTTTTCTCCTCAAAGCAGACGCCGATGCGCGCCTTAAAGGCGGTGCGCTCCTTGGTCACGTCCAGCCCCAACACCTGGGCCACCCCTGCCTGGGGGGTGAGCTGGCCGGTTAGGATCTTGATGGTGGTCGACTTGCCGGCGCCGTTGGGGCCTAAAAACCCCAACACCTCACCGGGGGCCACCGTGAAGCTGATCCCCTTAAGCGCCTCGAGTTTGCCGTAGGAGAAGCGTATGTTCTCAACGCTGATAGCTGGCATCGCTCCCTCATCTCTTAGAGCCTCCTGAGCCGCAACCGGATTATACTCCCAGAGTAGGGTGCGCTCGCGCACCATAACAGTTGCTCGTCGCGGATTTGACGATCAGTGCCAGACCCGCAGCAGCTTTTGAGGTTCGGCGATAGCGACTAGGCGCCCTTGGGGGTCGAGCAAGGTGGTGCGCTCGTGCAGGGTCACTGGCGCTTGGCCCTGCCGCACTTGGGCAGCCTGGTCGCCAGTTAAGCGCAGCACCGGATAGGGGAGGGCGTCAGCAGGGGCGATGGCTGGGGCTTCGGAGAGTGTATCTAAGGAGACGGCCTGCTCAAGCCCCAGCCGCCCGGTGCGGGTGCGCACTAAGCCGCTGAGGTGCGCCGGAAGGCCGATGGCCGCACCGAGATCGCGAGCCAAGGCGCGCAGGTAGGTCCCGGCCTGGACGGTTAGAAGTAAGAGCGCGGTCGGAAAGTCACCCAGCGCCTCGGGTAAGGGTACGCGCAGGCCGCGCTCATTGGCGCGCCAGTCCCCTGCTGGAGTAAGGCTGAAGGCGCAGGGCAGTGCGTCGCGGGTAGCGGCAAAGCCCAGCAGGGCGATCCGTCGGTAGCCAACCGGACGGGGTAGCAGCGGCAGAGCCTGGCCGCGCCGCGCCGCCTGGTACCCCTTGACCCCGCCTTGCTTAATCGCTGAATAGCTTGGGGGGAGCTGCTCTGTCATGGTTAGAAAGGGCGGTAAGGCAGCCTCTAGCGTGGCTTGGGTGAGCGCTGAAGCGTCAGCCGTGGCGGTGATCGGCCCCTCGCCGTCGAGGGTCTCCGTGCTGGCCCCAAACGACACCCAGGCTAGGTACTCTTTATCGGAGCCGGTTAGGAAAGATGAAATTTTAGTGGCCTCAGCCACCAGCAGCACCAGCACTCCGCCAGCTAAGGGATCGAGTGTTCCGGCGTGGCCTACAGCCTGTGTCCTGAGGCCTCGGCGGGCTATGGCTACCACGTCGTGCGAGGTGAGGCCGAGCGGCTTGTTGATGACATAAACCGGCATGAGCGTTTTATAGCATACGAGGCAGCTTCCTAACCCCCCGGCTACGCCACCCCCCCTATTAGGGGGGGTTGAGGGCGGTAGACTGTGGTGTGCGCTGGCTCCTGTTGCTGCTCTGTCTGTCCTGGTCGCTGGCGGCGCAGGAGGTAGTGGCGCCGCGGGTGCGGGTGATCTACCACGATCCGGCCATGACCGACTACGCCCAGCGGGTGGCGGTTACGGCTGAAGCGGCGCTGACGGTGCTCGAGGGGCTTTTTGCTCATACCACGCCGGTGGTCATCACCCTGGACACCAGCACCGACGTGTTCAATGCCTTCGCGCCGCCGCTGCCGCGGCCCACCGTGGCCTTGCGAGCGCTCTTTCCCCTTTATGGCGAGCTCTCCTACCGCGACCCGGACCCGCTCTTTACATTGCTGCTGCACGAGCTGACCCACAGCGTGCAGCTCACCTATACCGAGGGCGGTACTGGGCTACTGCCGGATGTGGGTTTGGTAGGGAGTCAGTTAGCCTCAGTGCCGCCGAGCTGGTTTTTGGAAGGGATCGCCACCTGGGTCGAGTCCGAGTACGGCGGAGGGCGCTTGGGCGACGCGCTGAGCCGTGGACTAATCGAGGCGGTGGCCATTGAGGGCGACTTCCCAACGCTCGCTGAGGCCGGCCTGATCACCCACGAGCGGTGGCCGGGCGGCCTGACGCGCTACCTGTTCGGGGCGGCGTTTATCGACTATCTGGTCAATGGTTACGGCTTCGAGGCGGTCCTGGCCACCTTGCAGCGCTACAACCGGCGCGGCCCGCTGCTCAGCTTCGCCGACGCCTGGGAGCGCGCGGTCGGCCCCAGGCTCGAGCCTGACTGGGCGGCCTGGCAGCAGCAGGTCACGGAGCGGGCCCAAGCGCGGGCGCAGAACCGTATCGAGGGCGAGCGCCGCACCGGCAGCGGCGGCTATACCCGTGCCCCGGCCATGAGTCCGGACGGCTTGCGCCTGGCCTGGGTTGCTGCTGAAGGGGCCGTCGTAGTAGCTGAAGTCAGTGGTTCCGAGCTGGGTGAACCGCGCGTCGTGATCCGGGATCGCGCCCCGCAGCGCCTGGCCTGGCTGGATGACCAAACGCTGATCTATGCCCGCGTGGTGCCCCGTCCTGGCACTGCCTTCGCCGAGCTGTTTGCGCTGGAGATAACGAGCGGGCTCGAGCTGCAGCTCACCGCAGGGGCGCGGGCCCACCACCCGGCAGTAACGCCCGAGGGCTGCATCCTGTTCGTCCGCGACGTGATCCCCGCGAGGGCAGAGCTGCGCCGCTGGTGTGACGTGGCCACCGAGACCGTCTGGCAAGCGCCAGCAGGGTCTCACATCGTCGGCTTGGCGGTAAGCCCCCGCGGGCAGGTGGCGCTTAGCCTGTGGCGTCAGGGCATGGTCGATCTGGCCCTACTCGAAGGTGATGCGCTGCGCTTTTTAACCCAAGACTCGGCTCAGGACCTTGACCCGGCCTGGGACGGCGAAGGGGCGCTGTTGTTCCGCTCCGACCGCGACGAGACCGGGGCGTTCGATCTCTATCGGCTCGAGCTAGACAGGCTCGCGCTGTACCGCCTGACCCGCACGCTAGGCGGCGCCTTCGCCCCAGTAGCGGCCGGCGAGTATCTCTGGTACCTGGCGCTGGGCGGGCGCGGCTACGACCTGGCGGTAATACGTCCGCAGCCCCGTCCAGTAGCGGGGGTAATCGAGCCGGTCCCGCTGGGAGGCGCGGCCCCTGTCACCTATCCGATCCGCTCTTACGACCCGCAGCCCAGCCTGGCCCCCTACGGCTGGCTACCTACCAACCTGGCGTTAGGGCTGTCACCGCCGCGCCTGGCCGCCGAGCTTACCGTGTTTGGCCAGGATGACTCTGGCCTGCACAGCTACGCCCTTCGCCTGGGCTTCGATACGGCGCTCGTGGGGCCGCTCGGCAGCGCCTACGGCTACCTCCGCTACGATTACGGCGCTAACACTATCCTTAACGCCTTCGGGCGGCAGCACCCGCTGAGCCTGGGGCTGCAAGCCGGGGTCTGGCCGCACCGGCCGCATCTGGCCCCCATCACCGAGACCGCCTTTGGTGTTGCGGCGGCTGTTGTGGCCACCTTGCCTAACGACCGGTGGATTAGCCGGTTGAGGCTCGAGCTAGGCCCCCTGTACCTACCCTCAACCGGGCGCTGGCAGCTCGATGGACGGGCTGAGGCGATAGTCTCTAACCAACGTGCTGACTGGTGGGGCTACCGCACGCGGGGGCTGCGCCTGGGCGCGACGGCCGTACACAGTGGGGCCTCGCTGGGCGCCTGGGTCGAGGCCAGCTACCTGCAGCCGCTAGCAGGGGGGACGCTCGAGCTGGCGCTAACTGCCGGTTATCGCCCAGCCTTGCCTATCCCGCTAGTGCCCGAGAGCACCATGGCCCTGGCCTCGCTCGGTCATCGTCTCTCGCTGCCGGTCGCCTGGCGCTATGATGACGGCCTCTATGCCCTGGAGCGCCTCACCTTCACGCCCCGGCTGCGCGGCTGGCTTGCGGCAGACTTTCACCTCGGTGCCGACCTGACGGTGATGGCCGATCTGGTAATCAACTACGGGGCTCCGCTGAGCGTGGGGGTCGCGGGGGGTTATGCCGAGGGCTTCTGGCTGTCGCTGGTCTCACGGTTGCCGCTGTGAGCCTCAAAGTTTGGCTGACGCTTGCACAGCGCGCGATGATGTGCTTTAATCACCGCTATCACCCTGCGGGGTGACTCTTATCCAGAGCGGCGGAGGGATCTGGCCCGTTGAAGCCGCAGCAACCAGCCTTCATGTAGGCGGGTGCTCCATCCAGCCGGGTGTGGGCGCTACGATAGCGCGCAGCCTGGAAAGATAGGGGCGTAAAGCCTCGACGAGACCAGGAGGCAGGCATGATTAACAGCTATCATCGGCGAATGCGTTAGGCGGCTTGGCAACGCCCCAGAGGCAGCCAGAGCCGCGTCTTGCTGTTTGGAAAAGGGCTGTCAGATCGTCAGCTAGTCAGGCTATCAGCTAGGACAGTTTCGCCCTTCGGGGTGAACCCCTTCACTTCTCCTGCGAGTAAACCGCAGGACAGGGCAAGCCTCAGGGGAACCCTCGGCCCGCCCTTCGGAGTGCAAGGCTTCGCCCGAGTAATAAGCCCTGCGCACAAGTCGCAGGGTCGCCCGAGTAATTTCGCGAAGCGCTGACCAGGCGATCGGCAAAAACCACTGGCTGACAGACAAGGCTTCGCCCGAGTAATTGAGAGCCTGAAAGCCTGACAGGCTTGCCCCTACTTGAATACTTGAATACTCGAATACTTGACTACTCGAATACTTGACTACCGATCCCCGGAGGAATTATGGCTTACCGCTTTGAAACGTTGCAAATCCATGCCGGCCAGACTATCGACCCCGCCACCAAGTCCCGCGCTGTGCCGATCTACCAGACCACCGCCTACGCCTTTGATGATGCCGATCACGCCGCCAGGCTGTTCGCCCTACAGGAGTTCGGCAATATCTACAGCCGCATCATGAACCCGACTAACGACGTGCTGGAAAGGCGCATCGCGGCCCTAGAGGGAGGCGCGGCGGCGCTGGCGGTGGCCTCGGGGCACGCGGCGGAGTTCATCGCCATCCTGATGCTGGCCCAGGCGGGCGACAACATCGTCTCCTCGCCGAACCTATACGGCGGCACTTACAACCTCTTCAAAGTGACGCTGCCGCGGCTCGGCATCGAGGTGCGCTTTGTCGGCTCTGACGATAACCCTGCTGACTACGCCAGGCTGATCGATGAGCACACCAAGGCGGTCTACCTGGAGTCGATTGCCAACCCGGCGCTGGCCCTGCCCGATCTTAAGGCCATCGCCCAAGCGGCCCACGACCGCGGCGTCGCGGTGCTGGTCGATAACACCACCGCTATGGGCGGCTACCTCTACCGGCCGATTGATGACGGTGCCGATGTGGTGCTGCACTCGGCTACCAAGTGGATCAACGGCCACGGCACCGGCATCGGCGGGCTGATAGTTGACGCCGGCAGCTTTAACTGGGGTAACGGCCGCTACCCGCTCTTCACCGAGCCGAGCCCTAGCTACCACGGGCTTAACTTCTGGGAGGTGTTCGGGGCAGGCGGCCCCTTCGGCAACATCGCTTTTGCCATCCGGGCGCGAGTCGAGGGGCTGCGGGATATCGGCGCGGCCATGAGCCCGCATAACGCCTTCTTGTTCTTGCTGGGTCTTGAAACGCTCAGCTTGCGCGCCGAGCGGCACATGCACAACACCCATCAGTTGGCCCAGTGGCTGCTCGCTCAGGAGGGGGTTGAAAGCGTCAACCACCCCGTCCTGCCCAGCCACCCCCATCATGACCGAGCCAAAGCCCACTTCCCTCGCGGCGCCGGGGCGATTCTGACCTTCGAGCTAACCGGCGGCTTCGAGGCCGGTAAGACCTTCCTCAACAGCCTCAAGCTGGCCTCGCGGCTGGTTAACTTAGGCGACGCCAAAACCTCGGTGACCCATCCGGCCAGCACCACCCACTCGCAGCTCAGCGAGGCTGAGCGCTTAACAGCCGGGGTGACGCCCGGGCAGATCCGCATAGCGCCAGGACTCGAGCATATTGATGACCTGATTGAGGACTTTGCCCAGGCGCTTAGCGCCTGTCGCCAACCTGTCACAGCCTGACTATGGCCGCCTGGGAGTTTGAGACGCTGCAACTGCACGCCGGGCAGGAGCAGGCCGACCCCGCGACCGGGGCTCGAGCTGTGCCGATCTATGCCACCAGCAGCTATGTCTTCGACAGCGCCGCGCAAGCCGCAGCGCTGTTTGCCGGCGAGGCCGAGGGGAACCAGTACGGGCGGATGCACAACCCGACCGTGGAGGCCCTGGTGGCGCGGCTGGTAGCGCTAGAAGCGGGCCGGGCGGGCCTGGCGCTGAGCTCCGGCCAGGCCGCAGCTACCGCCTGTCTGCTGACACTGGCCAGGCCGGGGGCGCGGTTAGTGGTCTCCAAGGAGCTGTTCGGCGGCACCTTCAGCCTGCTCAATAAGCTGCTGGCGCCCTGGGGGTGCGAGATCTGCGCTGTCCCACCGACCCCCGAGGCTATGGCAGCCGCGCTGTCGCCGGAGACCGTGGCGGTCTGGGTCGAGACTATCGCTAACCCAAGCGGCACCGTGCCCGACTTACCGGCGCTGGCTGAAGTGTGCCACCGCCACGCGGTGCCGCTGGTGGTCGACAACACCTGGGGTGGCGGCGGCTACCTCTGCCAGCCGCTACTCCTTGGCGCCGACTTGGTAGTCCACTCCGCTACCAAATGGATCGGCGGGCACGGCACGCTGATAGGCGGGGTGATCGTCGAGGCCGGGCGCTTTGATTGGGCCTGCGGCAAGTTCCCCGCCTTCACCGCGCGCGATGGCCGTGGCCGCAGCTACCTGTCGCGAGCCGGAGAGCTGGCGTTTACCCTGCGCGCCCGCGATCTGGGCCTCTTTACCATGGGGATGACCTTGTCGCCCTTTGCCGCCTTTTTGGCCCTGCAAGGGTTAGAGACCCTCAGCTTGCGCATGCAGCGCTCCTGCGACACCGCCCTGGCACTGGCGCGCTGGCTTAATCAGCACCCGGCCGTTAAGCGCATCCTCTATCCTGGCTTACCCTCCCATCCATCCCACGCCGTGGCACAGCGCACCCTGCGGCATGGCTTTGGTGCCGTGCTGAGCTTTGAAACACACGACGCCGCAGCAGCGCAGCGCCTGGTAGAGCGGCTGCGGCTGATCTCGCACCTGGCCAATATCGGCGACGCCAAGAGCGTAGTAATTCTTCCCTGGAGCACCACCCATGCCAGCCTCAGCGACCCGGCTAAGCTCGCCGCCGGTGTCACGCCTGAACTAGTCCGCCTCAGCGTCGGGCTGGAGTCGCTCCGCGACCTGCAAGCCGACCTGGCGCAAGCCCTAGCCCTATGATGCGCCGCACCTTGACTCACGAGACCTGGGGCGACCACGCCGCGCTGCTGGCCCGCAGCCAGGCCGACCCGCGCGGCAGCGTTGGGCCGGTCAGCACCCAGGTGATCGATGTCGCTACCCCGCGCGACCCCTTGTTGTTGCAGTACGGCGGGGTGCTTAAGCACGTGGCGGTGGCCTTTGAAATCTACGGCGAACTCAATGCCGACGGTGATAACGCGATCCTGGTCTGCCACGCTCTGACCGGTTCGGCGCACGCCGCCGGGGTGCATAGCCGCGGCGAGCTGCCCGGCTGGTGGGATCCGCTGATCGGGCCGGGCAAGGCGCTGGATACCAATCGCTACGCAGTCATTTGCAGCAATGTGCTGGGCGGCTGCTACGGCACCACCGGGCCGACCAGCCTCAACCCCGACACCGGCAAGCCTTACCGCCTAACGTTTCCGCGCTTTACCATCCGCGACATGGTCGAAGTGCAGCGCCGCCTCATCGACCACTTGGGTGTGAGCACGCTCAAAGCGGTAATCGGCGGCAGCATGGGCGGGATGCAGGTGCTGGAGTGGGCGGTCAGGTGCCCAGATAGGCTGCGCAGCATCGTCCCGATCGCCATCGGGGCCAGACACTCGGCCTGGGCCATCGGCCTTAATGAGGTGGCGCGCCGCGCCATTACCAGCGACCCGGCCTGGTGGCAGGGGGAGTATCCCCTGGCCGAGCAGCCTGAGGTGGGTCTGGGGCTGGCTCGAGCCATCGCCATGCTCTCGTATCGCTCGATGACCTCGCTAGAGGCCAAGTTTGGCCGCGAGCGCGTCAGCGCCTCGCGCGACCTGCTCAGCGCCAGCTTCGAGATCGAGTCGTATCTAAGTTACCAGGGCGTTAAGCTGGTACGGCGCTTTGATGCGAATACCTACCTCTACCTGACCCGCGCCATGGACGACTACGACCTGGCCGAGGGGCGCGGCAAGCTCAGCGCGGTGCTGCGGGGCGTTATGGTGCCGGCATTGGTGATGGGGATTCACTCCGACGTGCTCTATCCCGAGCACGAGCAGAAGCAGCTGTTAGAGCTGTTGCCTAAGGCCCGCTACGCGGCGATTAACTCACCCCACGGGCATGACGCCTTCTTAATCGAGTTTCCGCAGGTAGCGGTGCAGGTGCGAAACTTTTTAGAGAGCGTGGTTTAAACAGGGAGAGAGCGACGCCGGGAGGATCTACTGGCAACGGCCATGAATGACGAAAGGTTGTAGGGCAATCCTTGTGATTGCCCGATCAAGAGGGCGAACTTCAGCGAAGCGCCGGCCCGAACGAAGTGAGGCCCGAGGAGCTGCTGAGCGAGCTTGGCTTCGGCGTAGGCAGCCTGGCCGAGGCTCAGCGGTCTGGGCGCTGATGGCCGTCTTGCTCGATACCGGCGTGCTTTATGCCTACTACGATCGCCGCGACGCCTGGCATACAGCGGCTATTGCCACTACCGACCGCCGCCACTTCGGTGCCGTAACTGCCAAACTGCCGCTTAGTTTGCTGCCTTAACCGAACCGCCCGTGGTAGTTTAAACCCCTGCTTCGTGCCGGTGCTGCGCGTCGCCCGGCTCGAGCTTGCCGCCGACTAGGTGCGACCCGGCCATCAACAGGCCCACCGTTTCGGCGGTAGCCTCGGCCTGCGCTAGCTCGCCCATCACCGCGCCTTCGTAGAGCACGATAATCCGATCCGAGAGGCTTAAGACCTCGTTTAGGTCGGCGGAGACCAGCAGCACCGCTAGCCCCATGTCGCGCGCCTTGACGATCTGCTGATGGATAAACTCAATAGCGCCGATATCGACCCCGCGGGTGGGCTGCGCGGCGATGAGAATACCGGGATTGCGCTCGAGCTCGCGTGCCACGATCAGCTTCTGAGCGTTACCGCCCGAATAGCTGGCCGCCGACAGGGTAATCGACTGAGGCCGCACATCGTACTCCTTGACCAGGCGGCTGGCATGAGCTGAGATCTGCCCCTCGTCCAAAAAGCCAAGGCGTGTGCTGTAAGGAGGCCGGTAATGGTCGCCCAGGATGGTGTTCATGGCCGTGCTATAGCTGGCGACTAAGCCGCGCAGATGGCGGTCCTCAGGGATGTGGCTGACCCCCGCCTCGCGCACGGCGCGGGCGCCTGAGAAGGTCATATCTTGACCGTTAATTAGAATGCTGCCCTGATCGATCTTGCGCAGCCCCGTGATGCTTTCGACCAGTTCGGTCTGGCCGTTCCCCTCGACCCCGGCTATCCCCAGGATCTCGCCGGCGCGGACCTGGAACGACACGTTGTTAACCACCGGCTTGTGCTTGAGGGGGTTGATGACCGTCACATCGCGCAGCTCGAGCCGCGCCTCGCCGGGTTGGGCCGGGGCCTTTTGCACCCGCATGATCACCTCGCGCCCGACCATCATGTTAGCCAGCTGGCGCTGATCGGTCTCCTCACGCCTGATGGTGCCGATCATCTTACCGTCGCGCATCACACTCATCCGGTCGCAGATCTCCATCACCTCGTCAAGCTTATGGCTGATAAAGACAACCGCGTTGCCCTGGGCCGCGAACTCGCGCAGGAAGCCAAACAGCCCGCGCGTCTCTTGCGGGGTGAGCACCGCTGTCGGTTCGTCCATGATCAGGATGCGGGCGTCGCGGTAGAGCGTCTTGAGGATTTCGACCTGCTGCTGCAACCCCACCGATAGGTCTTCGATCTTGCTGTCGGGGTTGAGGTCGAAGCCGAAGCGCTGGATGAGCTCTCTGGTCTTAGCCTTGGCCGCGCGGTAGTCGATGCTAGGGCCAAGCCGAGGCTCGGCGCCGAGCACTAGATTTTCGGTCACCGTCAGCGGCTCGACCAGCATGAAGTGCTGATGCACCATGCCGATGCCGAGGTCGATGGCGTCCTTGGCGGTCTTGATAGTGACCGGCTGGCCAGCGATTTCGACCTCCCCCTGGTCGGGCTGGTAGAGGCCGTAGAGGATCTTCATTAAGGTCGACTTGCCCGCACCGTTCTCGCCGATTAGCGCATGGACCTCGCCCCAATTAACCTCGAAGGTGACGTGATCGTTGGCCAGCACTAGCGGGAAGCGCTTGACGATGTTGCGCAGCGTCACCGCAGGACGGGAAGTTAGGCTCATGAGCGCTAGTATAGCGCGTGGGCCAAGGCTCTTCACCAGGGGTGCGCCAGCCAACGCGCCAGCTCGGCGGGCCGCAGGATGCGAAAGGGCACCTCCAAACCGAGGCCGAGCAAGTCGGTGCCTAAGGAAAAATGCCGATCGGCTAAGGGCTTGATATACCCACCACATCTTGCTGCCGTAGCACTGTGCTATACTTGACCTAGCCGTAAGGCGTGCGTAGCGCCTGGGGCCTGCCCAGAGTGGAACGAGGGGGCGACCTGGTTTCGACGGGGTTCGCCGAGGATGCGGTAGCGCGTAGAGGGTGCCGTTGGCCTCTTAAAAAAACGGCAACGCCAATAACTGGCAAGAACTACGCACCACTCGCTGCTTAAGCCAGCGACGTCACTTAACAGCCCCGCTCGTGGCTTGTTAAGCTGACGCAACAAAACGAGCTAGCCGCATGCAGTAGCGTCGGCCTGCGGCGAAGTTAAAGGCGCTTAGGTGACGCGCAGAAGCCTGTCGTTGGGCGCGCGTGCCACCGAAACTAAAATGCAGCGACTACACGCGTAGAAGCCGGTCTAGAGGAGCTTCGGACGCGGGTTCGACTCCCGCCGCCTCCACCAGTTACAAAAGACAAACCCGTACTAGCCGCCGTTGCTGGACGGGTTTTCTTTCGATGCAGGAGGGCATAATGTTGCGCCGACACGCTCACCTATCTCGAGCGTCAGATCGGAGCGCTGCTTAGCCGACCGAATGCGCTCGCCATCATCCATGGCGGCATGGGGAGGGAAGAGCGCAGCAAGTGTTGGGAAGTATGCTACTCCCCTGCCTCTCTGAGGTGCTCAGCGTCGAGCAGGTCTTGATGTCTTCCTGATGCCAGCTTCGCCTTGATCAAGTCATCCTTTGAGATAAAGTGCATTTCCGTGTCGGCTATCCGCACGGTCTCGCGTCGCTCCCACGCCTCGGCAAAGGCTACGCCAGGAATGGACATCAGAACGTCCACTCTGAGGGGTGGAACCCCTATCTGGTAGAAATAGCCTTCCGCGGCAAAGTCTTGTGGGGTCAGGTTCGTAAGCGGTGCGCCGAACGCCGTAAGCGCGTTGTAAACAGCCACAGCATTGGTGTCGTTAACGGCGATGAGGATGTCCAGATCTTTGGTGAACCTGGGCTCCGTGTATCTCATGACCGCATAGCCACCAACAATCAGGTACTGGACGCTATACTTTTTGAAAAGACTCAACAGTTCTTTGAAGTCGGGGCTCGTCAGCATAGCCTTCCTTGAGGAGCAAATAATCCTTAATGAGCTCGGAGGCTGCCTCGAACAGAACGTCAGGTGACTGGCTTTGCCAAAACTCGACGCTGAAATCCTTGTCTTCCCCTAGCTTGCCGTAGTTTTCCCACACGACCATAGCGTTATTGTACGCCAAGTAGGGCAGCCACAGCATGTAGAAGGTGTCACTCGGTATTCAGCGGCTATTTGGCGTGGCGACAACGGTGAGGGGCGCAACCAACTTCGTCGCCTGGTCAACTTGCTGGGCGTTCTTTGCATCTTGAGCATCATTCGTGTCCGTGAGACTGAAAAAGTTGGGCTCAGGTGCGAGGCGATCTGGTACGCTAAGCCATGTCAAAAATCACTGCCTCGGCAAGCCTTCGGGCTGAGCCCCCTTCGACATCCTGCGAGCTTGCCGCCGCAGGATCAGGGCGGGCCCTCGAGGCCGAAGGCTCGGGACAGCGTCTCGCTTCCCCACGCAAGCTCGGGATGGCGTCGCTCTGGTCATGGTATCCGCTGAAGCTGTCGTTTCACGTGCGCAACTACGCCTTCGGTGCGCGCCTGATCCCCGAGCTGCTAGGCAAGCGCGGGGTGCCTGAGGGGATCGTGGCCGAGACCTGGGAGGTCAGCGACTACCGGGACACCTCCGGCACAGTAATAAACGGTGCGCTGGCCGGACAGACGCTGCACGCCCTGGCCCTAGCCCACCCTGAGGAGTTAGTCGGTACGGGCTGGCGCGGGCCGCACTTCCCCTTGCTGACCAAGTTCCTCGACGCCTCGAGCATGCTGCCGGTGCATCTGCACGCCGACGACGAGACAGCCCGGCGCAAGTACCGGGAGCCGAACGGCAAGACCGAAGCCTGGCATATCCTCTGGGCCAAGCCGGGCGCCAGCGTGCTGGCAGGCATCAAGCCGGGGCTTGACCAGACAGCGTTGTGGCAGGCTTTCAAGCGGCAGGACTACGACGCGGTGATGCCGCGCTTTCCCATCCAGGCCGGGGATACCGTCTACGTCCCGGGCGGGGTGCTGCACAGCTTCGGGCCTGACACGCTGATCTTTGAGGTGCAGCAGACCTCCGACCTGGGGCAGACAGTGATGCCGACCGACCTCTACGGGCGCCCTCACCCCGAGGAGGTGTGGGAGCGCAACATCCGCGAGACCATGGACGAGCTGCGTACGCACTACCAACCGCGCCCCAACCCTGGTCTAGCAGTCGAAGACGGCGCCAACCGCCGGGTGGTCGGTTGCGCCGGGCCGCACTTTGCGCTCGAGCGCTGGACGCTCGCTGGCCCGCACCGTGAACCGGCGCATCCGTGGCGCTGCCTGACCCTGACCAACCTGGGCGACCCCGTGACCCTTAGCTACCAGGGGGGTGCTGTGTTGCTTGACCGGGCCGAGTCGTGCATCTTACCGGCGGCCTTGGGCGAAGTAGTTATCTCTTCTCAGGGCCGCGGCGAGCTGCTGGCCTGCTACGTTCCCGACCTGGAGCAGGACATCATCGCGCCGCTGCGCCGGGCCGGGCATAGCGACGAGGCGATTGCTGGATTGGGTGAACTGTTCTAGGCGGCAATGTGAGGAGTGCTGGCCTAGCGTAACAAGCCGTAGCGCTCGGCGTGGCTGCGCAAGAAGGCGAGGCCGGTGCTGACCAGCGCTTGCGGATCGGGGGCGACGGGCCGCCAGATACAGGTTGCTCTGGCAATATCGGGGTTAAGCGCCACGAACGACTCCATCACCAGGTCGCCCTGGTAGCCGATCTCGGCAAGCCCGGCAAAGACCTCGTCCCAGCGGACGTTGCCGCTGCCAGGGGTGCCGCGGTCGCTCTCGGAAAGGTGGATGTAGCGCAAGTCTTGACCGGCCTGGACGATGGGTGCCTTAAAGCCTTGCTCCTCGATGTTCATGTGGTAAGTGTCGAGGTGCAAAAAGACGTTGGGCTCGTCGATGCGCTCCAGTAGCTCGAGCCCTTGCCGGGTCAGGTTGACGAGGTAGGTCTCGTAGCGGTTGACCGGCTCGACGCCTAGCGACAGCCCAAGCGTGGCGGCGTGCCTAGCGACGCGCTTAAGCGCAGCCGCTACGGTGGCCAATTCGTCTTCGCGCGGCGGATGACCGGGGAGCTGGCCGAGCGTACCGTAAATGACGCCGGTAAGCACGGGCGACCCTAGTTTGGCGGCAACCGTAAGCGCGCGCTTAAGAAACGCTTCGGCGGCGGCTGGCCGCTCGGGCAAGGCGGCCTCGGCGGGCAGCCCCAGTGAGCAGGTAGCGCTGATACCGTAATGCTGAAGCCGGCTGGCGGTGTGCTCGGGGTCGAATGCTTCGGGGCGCAAGAGCGGAATCTCGACGAAGTCGAGCCCGGCCTCGGCGGCGTTGCGAATCACCCGCTCGGCAGCTTGGGGAGTCCAGTCGGACTCCCAGATAAAAGCGTGGGCGCCGAATCTAGCCATTTTTAGCTCCTTTACCGCAATTAGGCGGTGTAGCGCTAGTATAGTGCCAAGAAACAACGATGCTAATCTGGTCCCACAGGTATGCCACTTTGACTCTATCAGACTTGTAACCCGATACTGGATGGGTTACACTGGTTGCAGTGATCGTCAGCTTCAAGCATCGAGGTCTTGAAAGGTTCTTTCTGAGCGGCACAACAACTGGCATTTAACCTCATCAGGCTAAGCGACTCAAGCTGATCTTGGCTCGGCTTCACGCCTCAACCTCACCGCGAGACATGAACCTGCCAGGATTGAAGCTGCACGAACTCAAAGGGAATAGAAAGGGCACCTGGGCGGTACAGGTAAGCGGAAACTGGCGGGTGACGTTTAGCTTTGATGGTGTCGACGCAACCGATGTCAACTACGAAGATTATCACTAGGTGGTGAGCTATGAAGAAGATGCATAACCCCCCTCATCCAGGTGAAGTGCTGCGCGAACTGTGTATTGAGCCTTTGGGTTTAACAGTGACGCAGGCCGCCGAAGCGCTGGGGGTCAGCCGTAAGACGCTCTCCGCACTCCTTAACGGTCGGGCGGGCATTAGCCCTGAGATGGCGATTCGTTTGTCAAAGGCGTTTGGCACCTCAGCAGAAAGCTGGCTTACTCAACAGCTGCACTATGACCTCTGGATAGCCGAACAAAACCTGGGCGATATCGAGGTTCGCCCTCTATCCGTGGCATAACGAAGTGCTGCACGGGATGCGCCCACCCTTCACAACTGTGGGAGCGCACCCTAGCGCTTGGTCGTTTAAGCAGGTGGGTTGAAGCTGATCATTTGATAATATGACAAACTGTCATTATGGAACGGATCAGCGTCACTCAGGCGGCACGGAACTTTTCGGACCTGCTCAACCGCGTCTATTACCAGGGGATCAGTGTGGAGCTCGAGCGTAACAACAAGGTGATCGCCCGCCTGGTGCCGGCTAGGCCGGCCCCTAGCCTGCGGGCTGAGGACTTGCCCGCTTTCTTGGCATCGCTCCCCAAACTCGGCGACGACGCCGAGGCCTTGGCCAGAGATATCAAGGCTATCGACGAGCTGTTCAGCGAAGATAAGGTTTGGGACGATCCGCAGTAATGGGGATTGTCATCGACACCGACGTCTTTATCGACGCCGAGAAGGGCCGCTTTCCGCCAGACTGGACATACGCCAACCGGTATGGCGAGACGTTCATCAGTGTGATCACGGTGTCCGAACTCTTGGTTGGCGTCTACCGTGCCAACTCGCAGGCAAGGCGTGCGAAACGTGCGGCCTTCATCGAGTCGTTGTTGAGTACCGTCGCTGTGCTCGACGTCACGACGGAGATAGCGCGCCTTCATGCCCAGCTCCTCGCCGATCTTCTGGCGCGAGGCGAGCGAATCGGTGCTCACGACCTCATCATCGCGGCGATTGCGCTGCGTTACGGCTATCCCGTTCTGACGAGCAACGTCACAGGGTATAGCCGTGTAGCCGGGCTGGAAGTGTTAAGGTTCGATATCCAAGGAGAGAGCCCATGAAGATCATCACCCTACTCAAGCAGGTCCCAGACGCTGAAGCGCGCATCCGCGTGGTCGATGGGCGCGTCGACCTGGAGGGGGCGACCCTGATTATCGACGGCATGGATGAGTACGGCGTCGAGGAGGCGCTGCGCCTCCGCGAAGGCGGGCACCAGGCCGAAATCGTCGCACTGGCCTTAGGCCCCAAGCGCTGCGAGGAGGCGCTTCGCACCGCCTTGGCGCTGGGGGCCGACCGGGCGGTGCAGCTCGAGACCGATGAGCCGCTGGACCCCATCGCGCAGGCCGAGGTGCTAGCTAAAGTTATCGCCGCAGAGCAGGCCGACCTGGTCCTGCTCGGTGGCAAGCAGGCCGACTGGGACTCGAGCGCCCTCGGTCCGGCGGTAGCTGAGGCCTTGGGCTGGCCGCACAGCGACTGGACTACGAGGCTCGAGCTTTCAGGCGACGCGGTCAAGGCTGTCCACGACTCGGATGAGGGGAGCGAAGCGCTTACCCTCCCGCTGCCGGCGGTAATCACCACCCAACAGGGGCTCAATGAGCCGCGCTATCCGACTCTGCCCAATATCATGAAGGCCAAGCGCAAGGAGCTCAAAAAGCTCTCGCTGGACGACCTCGGCGGAGCTCAGGCCAAGACGGTCGTCCTCAAGCACGAGATGCAGACCCGGGAGCGCTTAAACAAGGTCTTGCAAGGCGACCCGGTCGAAGCCGCGCGCGAGTTAGTAAGGCTGTTGCACGAAGAGGCGAAGGTCGTTTAGCCAGTCAGGCTCTCAGCAAGAGGACTGATAGCAGGTATCATCTGGTTTGATCCTGCGGGTGCTCGCAGGACTGCGAATCATTCTCCAGGGCGCCTTTGCAGAGATGATACCTGCGCTAAGGCGACTCAGTATTTGTGAAAACCGCTGTGAGCAGCTTGAGAGGCTGAATGCGGTTCATGAAAGGACTTAGACGATGATCCTGATCGTTGCCGACCATAAAGACGGTGCGTTGCGCAAGAGCACCTTGGAGCTAGTGAACGCAGCCAGAGCGCTCGCCGAGGGCCTGGGGGGCGAGGTTGCCGGACTCGCCATCGGTGATAGCCGCGCGGCTGACGCGCTAGCCAAGCTGGTGCCGCGTGTGTACAGCGTCACCGGCGAAGAGCTTGCGGAGTTCCGCGCTGAGAGCTATACCACCGTCGTCAGTCACGTTGCCAAGGAGAAAGGGGCTAAGGCGATCCTGATCTCCGCCTCCCGTGCGGGCCTCTCGTATAGCCCGCGCGTGGCGCTACGGCTGGGTGTGCCCTTGCTCGAGGACGTGATCTACCTCGAAGTTGAAGGTGAGCATGTTATCGCCAAGCGCTACAGCTACCTCTCGCGGGTGACCGAGACGGTCCGCGCCGAAAGCCTGCCGGTGGTGGTCAGCGTCAAGCCGAACACCTTTCCTGCGGCTCCAGCAGGCGAAAGCGGCCAGGTCGAGACGCTGGCGGTGCCGCTGGGTGAGCGCGATAGCCGCGTTAAGGTCGGTGAAAAGAGCAAGGCCATCATCGGCCGGGTAGCGCTTGAAGAGGCGGCGGTGGTGGTGGCTGGTGGGCGTGGTGTGGGGAGCGCCGAAGGCTTTACTGAGCTGCTCGAGCCGCTAGCCGATGTGCTGGGTGCCGGAATCGGCGCTACCCGGGCAGTAGTGGACGCCGGCTGGCGCCCCCATGCCGAGCAGATCGGGCAGACCGGTAAAACCATCGCACCGAACCTCTACCTCGGGCTGGGAGTGTCAGGGGCGGTGCAGCACTTAAGCGGCATGAACCGCGCTAAGGTGGTGGTGGCGATCAACAAGGACGCCGACGCACCTATCTTCAAAGTGGCCGATTACGGGATAGTGGGTGACCTGCACGCTGTAGTGCCGCCTTTAATCGAAGCGCTTAAGACTGTTAAAGAGTAGTTCGGTGGGTATTGTTCGCCGCGCCGTGCTTGACGACCTGCCGGCCCTAGTAGCGCTCGAGCAGTTTTTTCCGGGTGACCGGCTGTCACGCCGCAAGCTGCGCTACTTCCTCAAGGCCCATGCTGATCTCTGGGTCTTTGAAGAGGCCGGCGCCATCCTGGGCGATGCGGTGGTCTTGTACCGCCAGGGTTCACCCGCTGCGCGGCTCTACTCGCTAATCGTCCATCCCACAGCGCGGGGGCGTGGAGTTGCCGCTGCGCTGCTCGAGCACGCCGAGCAGGCGGCGCTGGACTGCGGTTGCCTGCTGATGCGGCTCGAAGTGCGCGAGGACAACCTGGCTGCCCTTCGGCTGTACCAAAAGCACGGCTATCAGGTGATTGGGCGCACGGCGGACTACTATCAAGACCACGGCAGCGCAATCCGCATGCGCAAGGAGCTGGCCCGCTAGTGCGTTGCCCTCAAAGCCTTTCGGCGCTTAGGCTCCGTTCGCAGGAGAGCAGGACTGGTGCAGCATCCCGAAACGTATGCCGCTATCGCTCTTCGTAAGGAGCGAACAACTTCCAAGAAGCTGCACTAGTTCGTTAAAGCACGGCTACAGGCGGTCAGTCGCCTGCTAGGTGCTGAATTATGTGGTGGTAGATCTCGGGGTTGGCTTGATCCTCATTGCCGGCGTCGATGTTGGGGTTATCGTTGACCTCGATGACGTAGTACTCACTGCCCACCTCCTTGATATCGATACCGTAAAGGCTGCTACCGACAGCTTTGGCGGCCTTGAGCGCCACCTTGAGCAGCTTGGGGTCGGCAGCATCTTTGGCAATACCGATGGTGCGGGCCCAGTCACCATTGTTGCTACGCTCCATCAACTTCCACTTGTCCTGAGCAAAAAGGTACTTAACGACCGCCAACACCTGGCCAGCGAGCGTAATCACCCGCCAATCAAAGTCGCTAGGCATGTACTGCTGCACCACAATCCGGTCGGCCCGGCGCAAGAAGCGCTTGCCGATGCGCACAAACTCCTCAACGGTGCTGGCCTTCTCGACATAAGCGCTGAAGCTCGAATTGGGCGCCTTGAGCACCAGCGGCATTCCCATCGCCTCGAATAGCTCGCGGGCGTTCTCCTCATTGACCTCTTTGCTGTCTAAAAAGCTGGTATCGGGCATGGGTACCCGGTGGGCCATCAGCCGCCGGTACATGTTGACCTTATCGCAGCAGATGCGGATGCTCTCGCTTGAATCGATGACCCGCATCCCCTTTAGCTCGGCTAGCCGGGCTACTACGTAGGCGGTATTGAGCGGATCGGTCAGGGCCCGGATGAAAACCGCGTCGTAGTTGCCCAGGTACTTCAACTCGCCCTTGAACAGAAAATCAAGTTGATGCCCTAGCTCAAAGGCAGCCAGCCGAAAGTTGGTCAGCGCGGTCAGTTCGATCGAGCTGCGGATGTTGTGGCGCTCAGTAAAAATCGCTATCTTTGCCATGTCCCCAAACTCCCCAGGAGCTTCTTTTCGTTGAGCGTGAGGTCATCAAACGGCAGAGGTTCGATAGCCGAGAACAGGTAGTCACTGGTGGTGACTATCACGCGCACCCTCATCAGCGGTAGTTTGAAAACCTCGAAGACACGCTTGGCAAAACTGCCGTACTCCTTGACCAAGGTGCGGCCTAAGACACAGCGCACTGCGTCGATGCGGTAGTCACCAGGGAGCTTCTGACAGATAGCAGCATACTTGCCGGTCATCGTTAGCGTACGCAGTTTGGCTGTGACCACCTCACCATCAAGCACAATTTCATATTTGGTGGAGAAAGGATTGATCGGATAAGCCAGCACCGGCGGCGCCAGCTTATCCACCACGATATCGTAGCCTGGAACAGCTAACTGGTGCTGCCGGGCTTTTTCCATGGCGATGGGGACAACGTAGGCGTCGAGCGCATCGGCGGTGGTTGGGAACACCGCAATTCCCTGTAGTTCGGCCTCTAGCGAGCTGTAGTAGCCATCGGTCAGGTAGCTGTAGTCGCCGGTCATATTGAAATAACAGGGCTCGGGCCAATCTGGGCCATAGCCGGTCAGGGTCTCGGGGTTGGCCTTAAAGAGGATGGCGGCGCTCACGGCGTCACACTAGGCCAGGGGAGAGCATAACTAGGTCGCTTACTGAGGGGGGGGAGGGGGGGAGAGGATCACCTCGTGGCATGCCCGTCAAGTATACGCCCCTATGGTGATGCCTGTGTGATCTGCTCGCTCCTCGCTTTGCTCGGGTCAGCACGGAAGTAGTGGGATGTGGGCAGTGGGAAGTAGGGAAACCCTCACAACCCACAACCCGTTTTGCCCCTACTCGAATACTCGAATACTCGAATACTTGAATACTCGAATACTCGACTACTGATTTACTTGCTCAGTGCGGCGATGCCGGGCAGCGTCTTACCTTCTAAGAACTCGAGCGACGCCCCACCGCCGGTGGAGATGTGGCTGATCTGGTGGGCGACACCGGCGGCATTGACCGCTGCTACCGAATCGCCGCCGCCTACCACGGTGAAGGCGTCAAGCTGGGCGACCGTCTCGGCGATGGCCTTGGTGCCGACATCGAAGGGCGGGGTTTCAAACACGCCCAAGGGGCCGTTCCAAAGGACCATCTTGGCGCCTTGCAGAAGGTGCTGATAGCGCTTAATGGCCGCTGGGCCGGCATCTAGCCCCAGCCAACCGGCGGGGATGGCGTCGGAGGGGTAGATTTTGGTGGCGACACCACCGGCGATCTGCTCGGCGCAGACCGAGTCCGGCGGCAGGTGTAGCTTCACCCCCTGGGCCTGGGCTTTTTCGAGCAGCTCGCGGGCTAGCGCCAGCTTGTCATCCTCGACCAATGAGTTACCGACCTGCCCACCCTGAGCTTTGAAGAAGGTGTAGGCCATGGCCCCGCCAATGAGGATCTCGTCCACCACGTTCAACAGGTTTTCGATTACACCGATCTTGTCCGAGACCTTGGCGCCGCCCAGGATTACCTTGAACGGCTTGTCGGGGTTTGCTAGCAGCTTACTGAGCACCGCGACCTCGCGCTCCAAGAGCAGTCCGGCGGCGCTCGGTAGCAACTTAGCTACCGCTTCGGTGCTGGCATGCGCCCGGTGGGCTGCGCCGAAGGCGTCGTTCACATAGGCCTCGGCATAGCTGGCAAGGGCTCGAGCCATCTCCAGGTCGTTCTTGGTTTCGCGCTTGTCGAAGCGGGTGTTTTCCAGCACCGTCACGCTACCCGCCGGGGCTGCCGCTACGAAGGTGGCCTGCTCTGGGCTGGCCGGGCCGCTAACTGGCGCGTAGCGCACCTCGCGCTTGAGCAGCTCGGCTAGCCGTGCGGCGACCGGCCCCATACGGTACTTCTCCTCTGGACCTTCCTTGGGGCGCCCTAAGTGGCTCATCAGAAACAGCGTGGCACCTTCAGCTAGCAGGCGCTTAAGAGTTGGCAGGGTGGCGCGAATGCGACTGTCGTCGGTGACCCGGCCTTCTTTGAGCGGTACGTTGAAATCCACTCTGACTAGGACTCGCTTGCCGGTTACGTCGAGGGTATCGAGGGTCGCTAGCTTCATAAGTTCTCCAATCGACACGATAGGGGCGACCACAGGTCGCCCCTTGACTGGTCACTGACTCAGAGCTTTTTGCCGATGAACTGCACAAGATCGGCGACGCGCACCGAGTAGCCCCACTCGTTGTCGTACCAAGAGACGACCTTGACGAAGTTTCCACCTAAGACCATGGTGTCGAGGGCGCTGAAGATCGAGGAGTGCGGATCGCCTTTGAGATCGATAGAGACCAGCGGCTCTTCGGTATAGGCCAAGATCCCCTTCATAGGGCCCTCGGCGGCGGCCTTCACGGCAGCGTTGAGCTCTTCTTTGGTGGTGTTCTTCTTTAGCAACGCGGTAAAGTCCACTACCGAAACGGTGCTAGTCGGCACGCGGAAGGCCATGCCGCTGAACTTGCCCTGCAACTCAGGGATTACCAGGCCGACCGCCTTGGCCGCGCCGGTTTCGCTCGGCACGATATTAAGGGCTGCGGCGCGGGCGTCGCGCGGGTCGTCCTTGGCGGTGTCTACTAAGCTCTGCGAGGCGGTATAGGCGTGAATAGTGGTAAGTATCCCCCGCTCGATGCCGAAGGTGTCGTTGAGCACCTTGGCGACCGGGGCCAGGCCGTTGGTGGTGCAACTGGCGTTAGAGACCACGTGATGCTTGGCGGGATCGTACATCCCCTCGTTGACGCCGATCACTACAGTCAGCATCTCCCCTTTGCCGGGGGCGCTGATGATGACCTTTTTGGCACCTGCTTGTAGGTGGGCGCTGGCAGCCTCGAGCTTGGTGAAGCGCCCGGTGGACTCGATAACGATATCGACGCCGATCTGGCCCCAAGGGAGCTTGGCCGGGTCGCGCTCTTCATAGACCCGAATGGCTTTGCCATTGACGATTAAGTTATCAGCGTCGTGGGCGACCGTGCCGGGGAAGCGCCCATAATTCGAGTCGTATTTGAGTACGTGGGCTAGGCTGGCGTTGTCGGTTAGATCGTTGACAGCCACTACCTCGACGCCACGTTCCAAGAGGATGCGGAATACCTGACGGCCGATCCGTCCGAAACCGTTAATGCCAACTTTCATGATTGGCCTCCTTTTGCCATAGCTCTGCATGCAGACCGCGCCGCCCCACCAGCGGCTATTCTAACCCGCGCGCGTGAGGGAGGTGCCAAGGAACGAAAGTCCCTCACCGGTGTCTTTGGCTAGGCTAATGCTCAGCGCTACGCCGTCGACTGCGGCCTCCTCGCGATATTGCGGGTGGTCGAGGCTAGAGAGTTGTACCGCGGTTGCCAGCACCTCGGCCTTGATCGCCTCTAGATGGGCAGTGATGGCGGCTAGCAGCTCGCCCGAGGTCTCGAAGCTTAGCCTTATGGTGTCGGAGACCGCTAGTCCGGCGTTCTTGCGGGCGTTTTGCACCAGCCGGATCACTTCGCGAGCCAGCCCTTCGCGCACTAGTTCCGGCGTGAGCTGAGCGTTGAGTGCGACTAAGTAGCCACGGTCTTCCAGCGCGACGTAGCCCGCTGGACTCTTGGCATCGATCAAGAACGCTTCAGGCTCGAAAGTATGGACCGCACCGGCCAGGGTAAGCTCGGTCACCCGCCCTTCGCGGATGTTGCGGGCGATCAGCCGACCGTCGATCTCTGCCAACACCTTCTTTAGCTCCGGGATGAGCTTGCCCAGGCGCTTGCCCACGATGGGGAGGTTGGGTTTGACGGTGTAGTCCACGAAGTCGGCGGTGACGTCTAGGTAAGTGACCGCCTTGACGTTAAGCTCGTCGCGGAGCTGCTCTTCCAGGCGCTTTAGGCCCTTTAGCTCATCGTTGCTGCGAGGGCGCACTAGCACCCCGGGGAGCGGTTGGCGGATCTTGATCTGGGTAGCGGCCCGGGCGGCACGGCCTAGCTCGACAACCCGGATAAGGGTGTTCATGTCGCTGAGTAGGCCCTCGTCGATAAGAGCCGGATCGTGAGTCGGCCAGTCGGTGAGGTGTACCGACTCGGGTGCAGTCGGTGCCATTGAGAGCACCAAGTTGCGATAGATGGCCTCGGCGGTAAAGGGGGCCAGCGGGGCCAGCAGCTTGCTAACCGTGACCAGCGCCTCGTAAAGGGTCTGGTAGGCGGCCTGCTTGTCCTCATCGTGGGCGCTCTTCCAGAAGCGGCGGCGGTTGCGGCGCACATACCAGTTAGAGAGATCCTCGACCACAAAGTCACGGATGGCGCGGCTGGCGCCGGTCGGGTCATAAGCGTCGAGCTGCGCCGTGACCTCTTTAATCAGCCGGTGGAGCTTGGCGACCAGCCAGCGGTCGATGTCAGGGCGGCTCTGAACCGGTACCTTATGTGTCAGCTCCGGGCGGTCAAGGTTGGCGTAGAGCACGAAGAAGCTGTAGCTGTTCCAGAGGGTCATGAAGAAGTCGCGCAGCGTCTCCTCGACCAGAGCTTGCGAGAAGCGCTTGGAGTTGCCCGGCGGGCTGCTGCTGTAGAGATACCAGCGCAGCGCGTCGGCCCCTTGGGCATTGAGGACCAGCCACGGATCGACCGCATTGCCGCGCGACTTGGACATCTTTTCGCCCTTTTCGTCGGTGATGTGGCCCAGGCAGATGACGTGCTTAAAGGCGCTGGTGTCTTTGGCGATACCGCCTACCGCCAGCGCGCCGGGAGGGCGCTTAGCCTCTTCGCCGGAGTCGGTAAGCAGCGTGGCTAAGGCGTGCAAACTATAAAACCAGCCGCGGGTCTGGTCGATGGCTTCGCAGATGAAGTCAGCCGGGAAGCTCTCAGCCAACTTAGCCTGATTCTCGAACGGATAGTGCCACTGCGCGTAGGGCATGGCGCCCGATTCGAACCAGACATCCACCGTGTAAGGGAGGCGTGAGAAGGTCTTGCCGTTCCTGGTGAAGGTAAGCTCATCGACATACGGGCGATGGAGGTTAAGCCCGCTTAGGTCGCGGCTGGTGAGCTGCTCGAGCTCTGCTACGCTCCCCACGCAAACATGTTCCTGTCCGTCCTCGCTGACCCAGATCGGCAGCGGCGCCCCCCAGTAGCGCTCACGGCTTATGGCCCAATCGACGTTGTTCTCCAGCCACTTGCCGAAGCGCCCATCGCGGATATGTTCGGGGTACCAGTGGAGTTGCTGATTATTGGCGATCAGCCGGTCTTTGACGGCGGTGGTGCGCAGATACCAGGAGCTCTTGGCGTAATAGAGCAGCGGCGTATCGCAGCGCCAACAGAAGGGGTAGGCGTGAACGACGCGCTCGCTGCGATACAACAGGCCGCGTGCTGCTAGGTCGCGGATGATGGCTTGATCGGCCTCCTTGAAAAACTGCCCGGAATAGGGGCCGGGGGTGCTGGCACCGGGCGCGGCGACCTCCGGCATCACCGCACCGGCGAGATCGACCGAAAACAGCGTGGGGAGGCCGCGCTTCTTGCCGATCTCCAAATCGCCATAAGCTGGCGCGATGTGGACTACGCCGGTGCCGTCCATAAGGCTGACTGTCTCGTCGGCGATGACCCGGTAGCCCCGGCTTAAGTCTTCGCCGGCGGGCACGCGCCCCTGCAAGAGAGGCTGGTAGGTAAGGCCGACTAGTACCTCTCCGGGGAAGGTGCGAACGACCTGATACGTCTCGCCGAACACCTGGGGTAAGCGCTCCGCCGCCAGGATATAGTGGTCGCGCGCCTCTTCGCCATGGGCGGCAGAGGCCGTAACCAGCGCGTAGGTAGCGTCCGCCTTAACCGCTAGCGCGGTGTTGGCGGCCAGTGTCCAGGGGGTCGTAGTCCAGGCCAGGATGTAGACCGGCTGCGCCTCGCCTGGGCCGATTATCCCTCGCGCCCGCAGCTCCTCTGGCTGGGCCGGGAACTTGGGCCACACCGAAGGGTCGTCCACCTCGTCCTGAAAGCCTAGGCTCACCTCGTGGTCGGCTAGGCTGGTGTTGCAGCGCGGGCAGTGCATGGTGACCTTATAGTCCTCAAACAACAGGCCGCGTTCAAAGAGGGTCTTTAGCACCCACCAGCAGGACTCGATATAGCGGTTGTCGTAGGTGATGTAAGGGTCATCCAGATCGATCCAGAAGCCGATCCGCTCGGTCATGGCGTTCCAGTCCTGGATGTACTCGAAGGCCGAGGCCTGGCAGAGCTGGTTGAACTCGGCGATACCGTAGGCTTCGATATCCTTCTTGCCGGTAAAACCGAGCCGCTTTTCGACCTCTAACTCGACCGGCAGGCCGTGGGTGTCCCAGCCGCCTTTGCGCTCGACCCGGTAGCCCTGCATGGTCTTATAGCGCGGGAAGAGGTCTTTATAGGCCCGGCTGATGACGTGGTGGAGACCGGGCTTGCCGTTGGCGGTAGGCGGCCCTTCGTAAAAGACGTAGCTGCCACGTGCCGGCTTGGCCACCGACCGGCGGAAGATGTCGCGCTCGAGCCAGAAGTCGAGCACCCCTTGCTCGAGCGCGGGGAAACTGACGCTGCTAGGTACACCTTGAAACACTGCTACCTCCACAAAAAACGCCCCAAACTCTGGCGTTGGGACGCTTAGGCGTGGTACCACCCAACTTTACCGCGCCCTGGCAGGCGGCGGCCTCAGCGGCTACGCCGATCAAACCGGAGTAGCCTACTGCTGTAACGTGCAGCGCACGGCCCCGTCTACTCGGCACTCTTTCGGGGGGCAGCTCGGGGAGGATTTTCACCGACGGCACGTGGCCGGCCTCGCACCGGCTACCGGCTCGCTGCACACGGCGTTATCGGCTACTCGTTCCCGTCATCGCCTTTTAAGCAAGTCGACGCTTTACAAGCCGCGCCCAACCTGCTTATACTAGACAGTAGCAGCAGGTTTTATCGCAAGTCAATATGCCGTGCTGCGCCTCCACTGACAACTTGGCGCTGCTCGAGCCAGTAGCGGTGCGTTTTTCGAGCGACGTCAAAGGTGGGGGTAAAGGGCCTGCTGCGAGGCAGCTTGTCGATGGCGCATACCATCACCAACGAACCGGATCCGCACCCCCAACGCTGCGGTGGCATGGGCGGTCAAGGCTGTTGTGACGGTATGGCGAGGAGACCAAAAGGAGTTAATCATGGAGCTGTATCTGGACACGGCTGACGTTGCGGAGATCCGCGAGTTAGCCGCCTGGGGGGTGCTAGGCGGCGTCACCACTAACCCCAGTCTGATGGCTAAAGCTGGGCGGAGCCCGCGCGAGGTCATCGCGGAGATTACCGCGCTGGTCCCCGGCCCCATCTCCGCCGAGGTGATCAGCACCGAAACAGCGGGCATGATCGAGGAGGGGCGGGAGCTGGCGGCTATCGCCGAGAACGTGGTGGTTAAGGTGCCGCTGATCCCGGCCGGGCTGGCGGCGTGCCGCGCTCTCTCCGACCAGGGCATCAAGGTTAACGTGACGCTCTGCTTCAGCGTCAATCAGGCGATTCTGGCCGCCGCAGCCGGCGCCTGGTGTGTCAGTCCGTTCCTGGGCCGCCTTGATGATATAAATCAGGACGGCATGCAGCTCTTGCGCGAGATTATCGAGGTTTATCGCACCCAGGGCTACCAGACGCGGGTCTTAGCGGCCAGCATCCGTAATCCGCTGCATGTTACGCAGGCGGCGCAGGCGGGTGCTGATATCGTCACCATGCCTGCGGCGGTGATGCGGCAGCTGGTCAAGCATCCGCTGACCGAGGCGGGGCTGCAAAAGTTCCTGGCGGATTATCGCCAGATGGCGGAGGCCACAGCGTGACTATGATAAGCAAGCAAGCAGATGAGACCCTCGCGGCCGAGATGGCTGGCGAGACACCGGCTCCGGCACCCAAGCGCCGTGGCCGGCCTAAGGGGAGCGGACGCAAAAAGACGGTAGAGGCAGTCGTGGCGCCGAGCGAGCCGGCGCCTCCCAAAGTTGAGGCGAGCGCTAAGGTGGTGGTAGTGCCCACCGCGAGCGAAGCTGACACCGCCGATGCCGACCTGGAAGTGGTGACCGCTGCTGCGCCGGCCAAAGCCGAGTCGGGGCAGAGTGGCAGCCGCCTGGCGGGGCGGACCCAGCCGGGGCGTAAGCCCGGGCTTAACTATCGCGACCTGCAATCGAAGATCTTGCCCGAACTGCACCTGTTGGCCATGGAGGTCGGCCTGACCGACTATCGCCAGATGAGCAAGGAGCAGCTGGCTGTCGCCGTGCTCGAGCGTAGCTCGGAGAGCGAAGGGCTCAAGCTGGTCAAGGGCTACCTGGAGATCAGCTCGGACG
>Ga0208610_100071_pt1 | contig 45237 bp, 46 predicted proteins | sample SubbioR11Jul_8A2_FD_184815 | JGI IMG/M metagenome (GOLD analysis project Ga0208610, IMG submission 184815) | Serpentinite rock and fluid subsurface biosphere microbial communities from McLaughlin Reserve, California, USA - CR11Jul_8A2 (SPAdes) | ecosystem: Environmental > Terrestrial > Deep... | reverse complement strand
AAAGCCGATTGCGATGGAGGAGGGGTTGCGGTTTGCGATTCGGGAGGGTGGTCGGACGGTTGGGGCGGGAGTTGTGACCGCCGTGACGAAGTAGGCTGTTAAAGTAACAGCGACTAGTTCACGGCTTTAGTGGTAGGTGTAGCCTACCAGCGAGGAAGCAGATTATGGCGAGCGATGTAAGAATCAAACTGCTGCTGGAGTGTACTGAGTGCAAGCGCCGCAATTACACGTCGCATAAGAATCGGCGCAACACCACGGCCAAGCTCGAGCTGAGCAAATACTGCCCCTGGGACAAGAAGCACACCCCTCATCGGGAAGTCAAGATCTAATGCTTACCCGGTTACTTAACTACCTGCGTAACTCTCGCGCCGAGTTGGGCCGGGTCACCTGGCCTACCCGTGCCGAGGTGATCCAATCTACCCAGGCGGTGTTGGTCTTTGTGCTGATCACTGGCCTATTCCTGCTTGTCGCCGATACCACCTTGGGTAATCTTATCGGCTTGCTTACCTAGCGCCGGGAGAGTTGACAACCATGGGGATTGAGTGGTACGCCGTTCACACCTATGTCGGGCATGAGGAAAAAGTGCGCGATAACGTTATGCAGCGTGCCCGCTCGCTAGGCATGGCCGATAAGGTCTATCAGGTTATCGTGCCGACCGAAGAGACCGTTGAACACCGCGAGGGCGGTAAAAAAGAGGTGGTGCGGCGCAAAATCTTTCCGGGCTATGTGTTTGTGCAGATGGACTTGGGTGACGATCCCAACGAGCCTAACGAGGCTTGGGAGGTGGTGCGCAACGCCCCTGGAGTGACCGGCTTTGTTGGCACAGCCACTCGAGCCGTGCCGCTATCGCGCGAAGAAGAGGCGCGGATGCTGGGCACCATCGGTATTACCGGCTCCAAGGAGAAGCCCAAGGTCAGAATCAGCTTTGCCGTGGGCGATATGGTGCAGGTGATCAGTGGGCCGTTTGCAGACTTCACCGGAGTGATTTCGGAGCTCAACCCCGAGCGCGGCAAAATTAAGGTCTTGGTGTCGATCTTCGGGCGAGAGACCCCGCTCGAGCTGGATTTTTCGCAGGTGGTTAAGGTTTAGCAGCGTCTGAACCCCACACCCACTGGTGTTTGGGGGAGCTTGGGAGGAAAGTGTGGCTAAAAAAGTTGTCGGTATCGTTAAACTTCAGCTGCCAGCCGGAGGCGCGACGCCGGCGCCGCCCGTCGGCCCGGCGCTAGGTCAACACGGTGCCAATATTATGGAGTTCGTCAAGGCCTACAACGCGGCTACCGCGTCGCAGGCGGGAGCAATTGTGCCGGTAGAGATCACCATCTTCGCCGATCGCTCGTTCACCTTCATCACCAAGACGCCCCCGGCTAGCTATCTGATCCGTAAGGCGGCAGGGATTGAGAAAGGCTCGGGCGAACCGCACAAGTCCAAGGTCGGTAAGCTCACCTGGGACCAGTGCCTGGAGTTGGGCAAGCAGAAGATGGCCGACCTAAACGCTGGCGATGCGGTGGCTGCGGCCAAAATTATCGCCGGCACAGCGCGCTCGATGGGGGTTACGGTGGAAGGGGGGCCAGAAAGTGCCTAAGCATGGTAAGCGTTACCGCAGCCTGGCCGGTAAAGTGGATCGCCACAAGAGCTATAGCCCGGAAGAGGCGGCGCTGCTGGTTAAGGAGCTGGCTACCGCAAAATTCGATGAGACTATCGAGATACACTTCCGGCTCGGTATCGATCCACGCAAGAGCGACCAGAATGTCCGTGGCACCGTGGCCTTGCCGCACGGCACCGGCAAGACGGTGCGGGTAGTGGCTTTAACCCGTGGTGAGAAGGTTTTGGAGGCCGAGCAAGCTGGCGCAGACTTTGTCGGTAGCGATGATCTGATCCAGCAGATCCTGGGCGGCTGGATGGAGTTTGACGCGGTAGTGGCTACCCCGGATGTGATGGGGGCGGTTGGCGGCAAGCTGGGTCGTGTGCTGGGCCCGCGCGGACTGCTGCCCAATCCCAAGTCCGGCACGGTGGGCTTTAATATCGGCGAGATCGTGAGAGCGCTCAAGGCCGGCCAGATTGAGTTTCGCAACGATAAGACCGGCGTGGTTCATGCGCCAATCGGTAAGGCGAGCTTTGAGCCGCGCAAGCTAGTTGATAACCTGCACGCCCTGCGGCAAGCTGTTGAGGCTGCTAAGCCCGACAGCGCCAGGGGTGTGTTTATCCGCACTATCTACCTCAGCTCGACGATGGGTCCGAGCGTCCGGATAGTGGTTTAGGGGGTATGATCCCGTTATAGCGGGATGATACCTCCCCATCGGCACCCCGGTGCATAGCACCTTTTGGCGTTGGAGACAGCAGGGGCCTGCCAGGCTTAAAGATCCTGCCGAGGCGACACGGAACATCCGGCTATGCTTCGCGGTTAGAACTGTCTGAAAAGAAAGGTCGGGATGGCAAACCCAAGAAACATCCAGTCGGTCGAGGTGCTGCGAGGACTGCTCGCCGGCACTGACACTTTTTTCTTGGTCAACTATCAGGGTCTTTCGGCTGGGGAGATCAGCCTATTGCGCAGCAAGCTGCGCGTGGCGGGCGGGCGCATGCTCGTGGCCAAAAATACGCTGATCAATGTGGTTCTTAAAGAGCAAGGGGTTAGCGATCTGGGAGAGGTGTTGCACGGACCGACCGCGCTAGTGTTGTTTAGCGGCGACCCGGTAGCGCCGGCCAAGGTCTTAGCCGATTTTGCCAAGAGCCACGCCAAGAATCTGCCCACCGCCAAAGGTGGGCGCTTGCAGGGGGCGCGTATCGAAGCCTCCGCCATTGAGAGGATCGCCAAGCTGCCGCCACGCGAGCAGCTATTGAGCGAGCTCTTAGGGGTGTTGCAAGCGCCGCTGGCGCAACTGGTGGGTGTGCTTACGGCTGCCCCGCGGAACCTGGTAGCGGTAATGAACAACTATGCGGATAAGCTGAAGGAGGAAGGTCATGGCGTTTGATAAAGAGGCGATGATTGCAGAGCTGAGCAAGCTCACAGTGCTCGAGCTAGTGGACTTGGTGGATGGTCTTAAGGCGAAGTGGGGGGTGGAGGCGGCGGCCGCCATGCCGGCTGGCATGATGATGGCGGCGGCACCCGGCGCGGCGGCCCCGGTCGTTGAGGAGCAGACTGAGTTCACGGTCAGCATCAAGTCGGCGGGCGATAAGAAACTCAACGTCATTAAAGAGGTGCGCGCTCTCACCAGCCTGGGCCTGAAGGAAGCCAAGGACTTAGTCGAGGCCGGGGGAGTGGTTAAGGAAGGCGTAAGCAAGGCGGAAGCCGCCGAAATTAGGGCCAAGCTCGAAGCGGCCGGCGCCACCATCGAAGTCAAGTAACACTGCTTGGGGTGCAACCTGGAGTAAGCCAACAGGCTTACTCCTCACTACTCATTTTCTAGTATGGTACTATTTTTAGCTTGAGTGTCGTATCGACGCTTGGGAGGTAGAATGACCAACTACAGCCACTCGGTAACCCCCACCCTGACCTCCCGTTGCAAGGGTTGAAAGTTGACTCACCACGCGAGCGTGATTATGGCAAACGCCCCTGGCCGCAGAAGCCGACGGCGCTTTGGCCACTCCATTGTAGCGCGAATAGACTCTGCCGTAAAGGGATCCCAACAAAGGGGTGAAGATGCACAAGCTTAAGAAGTTCGGCACCATTAGCGAGGCTATCGAGTTACCCAACCTCACCGATATCCAGCTCACCTCCTACGAGAAGTTCTTGCAGCGTGGCGTACCTGTCTCTGAACGAGCTAATATCGGCCTGCAAGCCGCTTTCCGGGAAGTGTTTCCGATCGACGAGACTGAGCGGGGGCGTCAGACCGGGTTGGCGCTAGACTTTCTCGAATACTATCTGCAGAAGCCGGAGTTCGGGCCTGACGAGTGCCGCGAAAAGGATCTCACCTACCACTCGGGCCTGTTTGCCAAGCTGCAACTCATCCACAAGGATACCGGCCTCATCAAGGAGGACCAAGTCTTTCTGGGCGACCTCCCACTGATGACCGAGGACGGCTCATTCATCATCAACGGCGCTGACCGAGTGATCGTCTCGCAGATTCACCGCTCGCCCGGCGTCTACTTCACCGGGGTGGCCAAAGGGACCAGTCGCGCCTATATGGCCAGCATCATCCCGATGCCCAAGCGTGGCCCCTGGATTGAGCTGGAGTTCGATAACTCGGACGTGCTGTGGATGAAGGTCAACAAGAAGAAGTTCGCTTTTACCCTGATTCTGCGCGTCCTTGGCCTGAGCGACGAGGAGATCTACCGCCTCTTTGTGGGACAGGAATCGATCATTGAGGCTACTTTTGCTGAAGAGCGCGCTGCGGGCACCTCCCCGGAAGAGGCGCTGCTGCGACTCTTTACCGTGCTGCGCCCGGGCGATCCTCCCAAGGTTGACAAGGCTACCGGCTACCTTTATAGCCTGTTGGCCGACCCGCGCCGGTATGACCTGGGTGATGCGGGCCGCTTTAAAATGAACAGCAAGCTGGGTCTGGAGTTTACGGCGAGCACCCTGCTCGGCTTTGCCGATGGCCGCTTTACCGACTACGGGTTGGTACCGACTATCCAGTACCTCATCAAGCTGCAAGCCGGGGCTGAGGGCTATCAGGAAGACGATATCGACCACCTCGGCAACCGCCGCATCCGCACGGTGGGCGAGCTAGTAGCCGATCAGATCCGGGTGGGTTTGGGCCGCATGGCCCGGGGTGTGCGCGAACGGATGCTGTTAGGTAATCCGGATGCCGCTACCCCTCAGAAGCTGGTCAATAATAGGCCGATTGTGGCCGCCTTGCGCGAGTTTTTTGGCCGCAGCCAGCTCAGCCAGTTCAAAGATCAGGTCAACCCGCTCTCAGAGCTGCGCCACAAGCGCCGTATTTCGGCCTTGGGCCCGGGTGGTCTGACCCGTGAGCGGGCCGGCTTTGACGTGCGTGACGTGCATCGCACTCACTATGGCCGGATCTGTCCGATTGAGACGCCGGAAGGGGCCAATATCGGCCTGATCACCTCGCTGTCAAGCTTTGCGCGCGTCAACGAGCTGGGCTTCATCGAGTCGCCCTACCGGCGCGTAAAGGGCGGAGTGGTCACCGCTGAGGTGGTCTACATGACCGCCCATGCGGAAGACCGGTACATCATCGCCCAGGCCAACACCCGCCTTGACGATCAGCAGCGGATAATCGATGAAACGGTGGTGGCGCGCAAACGGGGTGACCCGGTCTTTGCCGCACCGGGCGAGGTCGACTTTATGGATGTTTCGCCCAAGCAGATCATCTCGGTGCCTACCTCGCTCATCCCCTTCCTCGAGCACGACGATGCTAACCGGGCGCTGATGGGCTCAAACATGCAGTCTCAGGCGGTGCCGCTAGTCCGCCGTGAGGCGCCGTACGTGGGTACCGGCGTAGAAGAGCGAGTCAGCCGTGACTCGGGTACGGTGCTACTGGCTGCTGAGAAGGGTACGGTGAGCTATGTCGATGCGCGCCGGATCGTGATCGAAAATGCCAAAGGTGTTGAGCGGGAGTACACAATGACGCGCTTTCAGCGCTCGAACCAGAACACCAATCTCGATCAGCAACCGATAGTAAATGTCGGGGAGCGGGTCAAAGCGGGTCAGGTCATCGCTGACGGACCGGCTTCGGAGAATGGGCGCCTGGCACTGGGCAAGAACATCCTGGTGGCGATCATGCCCTTTGATGGCTATAACTTTGAGGATGCCATCGTGCTCTCCGAAAAGTTGGTGCGAGAGGATGTCTTTACCAGCGTACACATCGAGAAATTTGAGAAAGAAGCGCGCGATACTAAGCTCGGTCCAGAAAAGATCACCCGCGACATCCCCGGGCTCTCCGAATCTGCCCTGCGCGACTTGGACGAAGATGGCGTGGTTCGCGTCGGCGCCGAGGTTAAGCAGAACGACATTCTGGTCGGCCATACCAGCTTTAAGGGCGAGACCGAACCGACCCCAGAAGAGCGGCTGCTGCGCTCGATCTTCGGCGAAAAGGCCCGTGAAGTGAAAGATACCAGCTTGCGGGTGCCACCGGGTGATGGCGGGATCGTCTTGCGCACGGTGCGCTTCAAGCGCGGTGAACCCGGCGTGGAGCTGAAGCCGGGAGTGCAGGAGATGGTGCGCGTCTATGTTGCCCAAAAGCGCCGCCTGATCGAAGGTGACAAGCTGGCTAACCGCCACGGCAACAAGGGGGTGGTGGCTAAGATCCTGCCGCCCGAGGATATGCCGCACTTGGCCGACGGGACGCCGGTCGATCTGGTCTTTAACCCGCTGGGGGTGCCGTCGCGCATGAATCTGGGCCAGATCATGGAGACTCACCTGGGGCTAGCGGCTTTCAAGAACGGGGTGTCTTACGTGACCCCGGTCTTCGACGGTGCTAAGGAGCTTGAGATTGAGGAGCTGCTGGAAGCGACTATCGGCAAGGAGATTGCGGCGGAGAAAGCAGCCGGCTACGCCTCTGATCGGCGTGAAGTGGGGGTTATCCGCCGCGCCGCCAAGCTCGGTGTGCTTGATCCCGATCTGACCGTCGAAGAGGCGCAGCGGAAGCTGGCGCGCATGGGTAAGGCGGTGCTTTACGATGGTCGTACCGGCGAGGCTATCGACGCACCGATCGTAGTCGGGGCGATGTATATCATGAAGCTCTACCACATGGTTGAGGATAAGATGCACGCCCGCTCGACCGGACCCTACTCGCTCATTACCCAGCAGCCATTAGGCGGCAAGGCGCAGTTCGGGGGGCAGCGCTTAGGGGAGATGGAGTGCTGGGCCTTGCAGGCTCACGGGGCGGCTTATACCTTGCAGGAGATGTTGACCATCAAGTCCGACGATATCGATGGCCGTAACGCCTCCTACGAGGCCATTGTTAAGGGGAACGACGTTTTGGAGCCTACCATCCCAGAGTCGTTCAAAGTGCTGGTTAAGGAGCTGCACTCGCTCTGCTTGGATGTGCAGCTACTCGATAAGAACGACAAGCCGGTGATGATCTTTGATGAGACCGGTCGCGGTCGCTAAGACGAGGGGACCTCTGCATGAGAGAGTTTGACAAAGTTCAGATCAAGATCGCCGGCCCCGAGCAGATTCGCAGCTGGAGCTACGGTGAGGTTACCAAGCCCGAGACCATCAACTACCGCACGCTCAAACCCGAGCGTGACGGGCTGTTTGATGAGCGCATCTTCGGCCCCGAGAGGGATTTTGAATGCGCCTGCGGCAAATACAAGCGGCAGCGCTTCGAGGGGAAGACCTGTGAGCGCTGCGGGGTTGAGGTTACCAAGGCCACCGTACGCCGCTACCGCATGGGTCATATTGAGCTAGCTACCCCCTGCACGCACATCTGGTACGTTAAAGATATCCCCGGCAAGGTCGGGGCGCTACTGAACCTCTCGACTAGCCAGCTCGAGCAGGTCTTGTACTTCGCCAAGTACATCGTGACCGATCCGCTAGGGGCGCTGCGCGACGGGCGCCCGCTGCGCCGCGCCGACCTCTTATCTGACGACGAGTACCGCCAACTCAGATACGGCCACCAGGAGACCTACACCGTGCCGCTGGGCGAGGAGGCGCTGGTAGCCGACGGCGAGTACGTGGAGGTGGGCCAGCCGCTGGCGCGGGGCGTCAAGTCGCGCCTGTCGGGTCTGGCGCAGTACCGCTTCCCGCGCAAGATCGTTTTTGACTACCAAGAGTCGCGTGAAGCGACCCTGACCGTTCCGACCAAGGCCTGGATCGAGGAAGAGAGCTATCAGGGCGGTCAGCCGCTGGCTTCGTTGGGCGACGCGTGGGTGGTTCGCGCTAGCGCCAGCGGCATCGTCGAACTGCTGCCAATCGGCGACGACGGAGCGCTAGTTAACCTGCGCGACGCTGATGACGACACCGTGCTGGCCAGCCTCTTAATCCCGGCCGGGATGACCCTGCTGGTCGGCGACGGCGAGTTGGTGGAGCTTGACGCCGAACTGGCCCAAGCCGACCAGGGGACTACGCTCATGCTGCCGCGCCAGGCGACCGCTAGATACCTAAAAGGCCGCAAGCGTGGGCCAGAAACCGAGCTGAGCTTACAGGTGAGCTGGGCGCGCCGGACCGAGCACCGCATCAACCCCACCATGCACGTGCTAGTCGGCGACGGTGCCCGGGTGGCCGAGGGTGACAAGGTGGTCGGGGCCATCGACGCAGCCCAGGAGCTGTTTGCCGAAGCCGACGGCACGGTACACCTGGCCGAACCCGCCAGCATCATCGTGTCGCGCGCCAAGATCTACCCCTATCTTGATGAGCCGATCGTGGTCAACGGCGACCGGGTGGTCCCTGGTGATGAGTTGGCCGATGGGGGCCGGGTCAAGGCCGACATTCACGGGCGCGTGGAGATCGATCTGGTGCGGCGCCAGGTGCGCGTCATCGAGGCCTATGACTTTGAGGCCAAGATGGGCGCCCAGGCGGTGCGTGAGCTACTGGCCGGTATCGACTTAAAGCGGCTCGAAGCCGAACTGGTTGAGGAGATGAACTCACCTAGCCGTCACAAGCGAGCCAAAGCGCGCAAGCGCCTGGAGGTGGTCCGCAACTTCCTCCAGTCGGGCAACAACCCGGCCTGGATGGTGCTCGATGTGGTGCCGGTGATGCCCCCGGCGCTGCGGCCGATGGTGCAGGTCGAAGGTGGGCGCTTTGCGACTTCGGACTTAAACGACCTCTACCGGCGCCTGATTAATCGCAACAACCGCCTCAAGAAACTAATGGCCCAAGGTGCGCCCGAGATGATCGTGCGCAACGAGAAGCGGATGCTGCAAGAAGCGGTCGATGCGCTGATCGACAACGGTCGCCGCGGGGCTGCGGTGGTGCATCCGGGCTCGGATCGCCCGCTCCGTTCGCTCACCGACCTGTTGGGGGGCAAGCAGGGGAGATTTAGACAGAACCTGTTGGGTAAGCGTGTCGACTACTCAGGCCGCAGCGTGATCGTGGTCGGGCCGCAGCTTAAGCTGCATCAGTGCGGTGTGCCTAAGCGCATGGCGTTAGAGCTGTTCAAGCCCTTCCTGTTCAAGGCCTTAGAGGAGCGCGGCATCGTCAGCAATATCAAGAGCGCCCGCAAGCTGCTCGAGCGCTACCGCGACACCCGTGACGAAATCTGGGACGCGCTGGAAGAGGTTATTCAGGACCGCGTGGTGCTGCTCAACCGCGCCCCCACCCTGCACCGCTTAGGCATTCAAGCCTTTGAGCCGGTACTGGTCGAAGGGCAGGCCATTCAGCTCCACCCGCTAGTCTGCGAGGCCTTTAACGCCGATTTCGATGGCGACCAGATGGCCATTCACGTGCCGCTGTCGGTCTACGCCCAGAGCGAAGCCCGGTTACAGATGCTCTCGGCCCACAACCTGCTCAGCCCGGCGCACGGCAATCCTAACGTCCAGGCCAGCCGTGACATCATCCTGGGGCTGTTTGTGCTGACTCAGGTCTACACCGGGCGCCAGGGGGCGGGTAACCGCTACGATAGCCGCGAGGCGGCCCTAACGGCCTATGCGCGGGGTGAGCTGGAGCTTAACTCCCTGATTACCGTGGCCGACCAGGAGACCAGCATCGGCCGCTTGAAGTACCGCTTTGCTAACATTGACGAGGCGCTGTTGGCGGTGGAAAAAGGCGATATCGACATGCAGGACGTAGTTACGGTCAAGATCGATGGGCAGCTGATTGAGACCAGCCCAGGCCGAATGTTCTTTGCTCGCTTTGTCAAAGAGACACTGGCTGAAGATGGTGGCGTGATACCTCCGGCGATGATCCGCTATGACACCGCGTATGAGAAAAACGCTCTGCGCGACCTGGTCCTGGACGCTTTCAAGATGCTCGGTGTGGAGCGGACCGCTAGACTACTCGATGCGCTTAAGGATTACGGCTTCCAGCTCTCGACCACCAGCGGTATCACCATCGGTATCGACGATGTCGCTATCCCACCCAAGAAGCAGGAGCTGATCAAAGAGGCGGAAGAGAAGCTCGGCAAGATTACGGCGGCCTTTGAACGGGGCTTCGTCACCGATAACGAGCGTTTCCAGCAGGTGGTGCGGCTGTGGAACGACACCACCGAGCAGGTCAAGCAGGCGGTGTTCGAAAACTTTAAAGAGAACATGCCCTTTAACCCGCTCTACATCATGGCTCAGTCGGGGGCGCGGGGCAATCCGCAGCAGATCCGTCAGCTAGCCGGGATGCGCGGGCTGATGGCCAAGCCCTCGGGTGAGACCATCGAGCTGCCGATTCGCGCCAACTTCCGCGAAGGGCTTGATGTACTGGAGTACTTCATCTCCACCCACGGCGCCCGCAAGGGCGGGGCCGATACCGCGCTCCGCACCGCCGACTCGGGCTATCTGACCCGCAAACTGGTCGATGTGGCCCACGAGATTGTGGTCCGCGAGGATGACTGCGGTACGGCGGACTCTTTTGAAGTCCCCTTCGCCGAACAAGATGGCCGCCTGCGCCCCCGCTCGGCTATCGACATGAGCCTCTATGGGCGTTACCTGGCCAGCGACTTTGTCATTGGCGACTACACCCTGGAGGCCGGCAGGATCTTAATGCCCGAGCATATCGCTGAGATCCATAAGCGCCTTAGGGATCACCTCGAGGTTAAGCAGATCGCGGTGCGTAGCCCGGTCAGCTGTCAGACCCGCAGCGGTGTCTGCCAGCGGTGTTACGGCCTCGATTTGTCGCTGATGCGCCCAGTCTCGCTGGGCGAAGCGGTCGGTGTGATCGCTGCCGAATCCATTGGCGAGCCAGGCACTCAGCTCACCATGCGCACCTTCCACACCGGTGGGGTAGCCGGCGGCAGCGACATCACTCAGGGTCTGCCCCGGGTGATCGAACTAGTCGAGGCGCGCAAGCCCAAGATCAAGGCGCTAATCGCCGAACTAGACGGTGTCGTTACCATCGAAGAGGATGAGGAACGCTACCGCCTAAGCGTCACTAGCGATGGGGGAGAGTTCAGCAAGACCTACCGGATCGATAAGACCGTGCGCTTGCTGGTGCGCGAGGGCGACCGGGTGGAGGCTGGTGATCAGCTTACCCGTGGGGCTATTAACCCGCACGACCTGCTCGAGTCCAAGGGCCCGGCTGACGTGCAGCGCTACCTGGTCGATGAGATTCAGCGCGTCTATCGTGGGCAGGGGGTAAGCGTCCACGACAAGCATATTGAGATCATTGTGCGACAGATGCTGAAGTACGTGGAAATCATTGAGTCCGGCAGCTCGACCTTTTTGGAAGGTCAGGTTATCGAAAAGTTCGATGTCGAAGAGGTCAATAATCGGCTCCGCGACGAGGGCAAGACGCCTGCCTCCTGGAAGCCGGTCCTGCTCGGCATTACCAAGGCCAGCCTGAGCACCAAGTCGTGGCTCTCGGCGGCTAGCTTCCAGCACACCACCCACGTGCTTACGGAGGCAGCGATCTCGGGCAAGGCTGACGAATTGGTGGGCCTCAAGGAGAACGTAATTCTGGGCCGCCTGATCCCAGCCGGCACCGGGCTAGACAGCATTAGGGACACCCGGGTCGCCGACGAGCGGATGCTAGCGCGCAAAGCTGTCCCGGCTCGAGAAGTGGCTGCGGCGTCCCGCTTGGCTAGTGGGGAGAAGCGCCCGGAGGCATAGGTGTTAAGGTTGTAGGGTGTGGGTGGTAGGGGTTTTGCTACTTGCCACTACCCACACCCCACCTCCCTTTTGGCTGCTAAGCTTGTGTGGTGGTAGTAGGGATCGACCCCGGTCGCAACGTCGGTGTGGCTTTTGTGCAACCAGACGGCAGGCTCGAGCAGGCCCTGATTATCACCTTAGACCAACTGGCAACGCTAAACATCCCGCTTGGCGCTACTCTGGTAGTCGGCGGCGGCACCGGCAGTGAGTCGGTGCAGGCGGTGCTGCGCCAGCGCCGCCTGGCCTTTGTGGTACTAGACGAGCACGGCACCAGCCTCGAAGCTAGCACTCTCTACTTTCGCGACCACCCTCCCAGAGGGCTTAAGCGGCTCATCCCCAAGGGGCTGTGGTGGCCGCCCCGCCCACTTGACGACTACGCCGCTTATGCCATTGCGCTGCGCTACCTGGCCCCTAACGCCGGTACGAGCTGCGGCTGAAACGCTTCTGGAACTTCTCGACCCGCCCTTCGGTGTCGATGAAGCGCTGTTGACCGGTGTAAAAGGGGTGACAAGCCGAGCAGACATCGACGCGGACCTCGGCTTTGGTGCTTAGCGTGTTAATCACATTGCCGCAACCGCACAGGATCCTGGCAGCGACGGCGTTGGGGTGAATACCGGCTTTCATGACATCTCCTAACGCGCACACGGGCTTGGTCGTGCGCGGCAAGAGGCCATAATAGCAAATATCCCCACCGCACGGAAGGGCTTTACAGCCAACCCCCGGCTCGATTAGACTACGGCTAGTGAAAGCCATCGCATCCCTCCGAGCTAGCTAACCGCGATACACCCTGGGTGTATCGCACGGCCAATGACCCGCCCCCGGCGCGGTCGTTTTTGTTTTGTCGTTCTCGCTTAAAGGCATTCTCGCTTCGCTCGGATCCGCTCGGAAGGTGTGATGCGATAAAGGATGTGCTATGGAACAGGTGCTGCTCCTCACCCCCGGCCCCACACCGCTCCACCCGCGTGCGGTAGCCGCCTTGCAGTGGCCGATGCGCGGCCACATGGACCCCGAGGTGTTTGCCTATAACGACCGGATCGTGGCCGATCTGCACACGCTTTATCAGACCGGCGGTGGGGGCCTGACCTGCCTGCTATCGGGGACCGGCTCGCTGGGGATGGAGGCGGGGCTAGCCAACCTGCTCGAGCCCAGCGACTCGGTGCTCATTATCAGCAACGGGGTGTTCGGTGAGCGGATGGCTGAGATGGCCCAGCGCCTAGGGGCTCGAGTGAGTGTGGTGCGCGCCCCGTTTGGCGCAGGCATAGACCTTGCCGAGGTGCGCTCGGCAGCCAAGCGCGTCCGGCCCAAACTGATCGCCGCAGTCCACGGCGAGACCAGCACCGGCGTCCTTAACCCGATCCCGGAGATCGGTGAGATCGCCCGCGAAGTGGGGGCGCTCTACTCGGTCGATGCCGTGACCACGGTGGGGATGCTGGAGTTCAAGATGCAGGCCTGGGGGATCGACTACGCCTACACCGGCTCGCAGAAGTGCCTCTCGGCGCCGCCCGGCCTGGCGCCGGTGGCCTATAGTGCGCGGGCGCTTACAGCTATCAGCACCCGCAAGACCCCGGTGGTTACCTGGTACAGCGACGCCCTGGGGATGCTCGGCTACTGGGAGCCTGGCCAGCAGGGCCGAAAATACCATCACACCGTGCCGGTCCAGCTCCACTGGGCTACCGGTGAGGCGATCCGGGCCGCGCTGGAGGAGGGGATCCCAGCCCGCAGCGAGCGCGTGCGGACGGTGGCGGCGGCGGCCTTGGCGGCATTATGCACCGTCGGCTTTGAACCGTTTGTCCCTGAAGCTATCCGCCTGCCAACCGTGCTGGCGGTGCGACTACCGCCGGGACTCGATGACGCGCACGTGCGCTACCGGCTCCGCCACGACTATTTCATCAGCATTACCGGTGGCCTAGGCGAGACAGCGGGGAAGATCTGGCGGCTAGGACTGATGGGTGAGACCGCTAGGCCGGAGCACTACCGGGCGTTGCTGGTAGCTCTCGGCGAGATCCTGGGTGAGCCGCGCCTGCCGGTGGTGTTTGACCAGGCGCTGCCTACGGCGGCGTTGGCGGCATAAAGATTGCCAAAAGCGCCGGACTTGGCTAGAATGAAGGCGCTGCGCCCGTAGCTCAGGTGGATAGAGCAGGGGACTCCTAAGCCCAAGGTCGCGTGTTCGAGTCACGCCGGGCGCGCCACAATAGGAACGTAAAAAGCAACCCCGGACAGGTGTCGGGGTTGCCCCTTTTGTGAGCTTTGGCAGCCATCAGTTCGGCGGTGTACGGTTGCGCCCGATCCGGCTAAGTGGCCTAGCTGCCTGGTCAACCTGCCTGGGGCACCGTCTCGAACATCAGCCGCCGTGCGTCCACCGTCGGCGCACGTTTGGAGAGATAGAGCATCTCGATCCCGACTACCCGCTCTTGGTCGTCGTAATCCACGATGATGCCCGGCGAGACCTCCTCCGAACGGCTGGCTGGCGCTTCGCTCAGCGTGAGGTAGAGCGCATCGGCTTGCTGGTCTACTTTCAGTTTCATGGCATGGTCCTCCTGCGATCAAAGAACACCGTCACGACCAGGGGCGGTCTTTTCTTACCGTTGATGATCACCCGTAACACACGGTTGCCGAACTCGGGAATGCGGGCAAGGCGATGTTCCAACTCAGGGTCCAGCGGATCGGCTTCAGCGACCTCCGGCCTGGTCAATGCCTGCTCCATCCAGGCCACTTCAATCTGGCGCTTTCTTAACGCCTCCCGCGCATGTTCCGTCAACAGGTAGTTCACCTGGTTATCACTCCAACCTCAGCATATAGCATGAGCCATACCTTTCCATCTCCCAACGCCCCAACGCCTGGCTGCTCTCCCACCCGCACAACCACCGGCGCGACCGCGGTCAGGGCTAACTCTTCTACCCCTCCAGGCAACGGTAGCCACACGCTCAGGATTGACAGTCTCGTGACACTTTTGGCTCGAGCCGCTCGGTAAGGTGTCCTTATGCAAGGCCCTACCGGCATCGTGATGATGAACTTGGGCGGTCCCAAGACCTTAGATGACGTCGGCCCATTTTTGCTCAAGCTCTTTGCAGATCGCGAGATTATCCCACTCCCCTGGCAGTCCTGGCTGGGACCGTTTATCGCCAAGCGCCGCACGCCTAAAGTGCGCCAGCTCTATGAACAGATCGGCGGCGGCTCGCCCATTCTCCACTGGACCGAGGAGCAGGGGCGGGGGATGTGCGAACGGCTCGATGAGCTGTCGCCACAGACCGCGCCGCACCGATTCTATGTGGCCTTTCGCTATATCGAACCGGCCAGCGAAGACGCCCTCAAGCAGATGCAGGCTGATGGGGTTAAGCGCGCCATCGCCTTTACCCAGTACCCGCAGTTCTCCTGCGCCACTACCGGCTCGTCATTAAACGAGCTGTGGCGGGCGGCCGGCAGGCTCGGCTTAGCTACCGCTTTCCGCTGGAGCGTGATCGACCGCTGGCCGGTGCATCCGCGCTTCATTGAGGCCATGACCAAGACGGTTTACGATGGCCTGGCGCTGTTCGATGCCCGCGACCGTGACGACGTGCTGCTACTCTTTAGCGCTCACTCGCTGCCAGCTTCGGTGATCAACCGCGGCGACGCCTACCCTCAGGAGATCAGCGCGTCGGTACACGAGGTGATGAAGCGCCTGAGTTTCTCACACCAGTACCTCCTTAGCTACCAGTCCGAAGTCGGTCCGGTGCCGTGGCAAGGCCCCTCGACCGAAACGGTGATCAGGGAGCTAGGCAAAAAGGGGCGCAAGAATGTGCTGGTAGTCGGCATCGCCTTTACCAGCGACCATATCGAGACGCTGTCGGAGATCGACCGGGAATACGGCGAGCTGGCGCACCAGGCCGGTATTACCAACTTCAAGCGCGCTCCAGCCTTAAACGGCGAGCCGCTCTTTCAGCAGGCTCTGGCTGAGATCGTCTATGAGCACTTGCAGTCCGGCGAGGCCGGTAGCAAACAGTACAGCCTGCGCTGCCCCGGCTGCGCCAACCCGCAGTGCCGCAACATCTTGAGTCCGATCACCCCCTATCAGCGCCCCCTGTTGGGAGGGTAAGAGGACGAGGCGGTGAAGTTCAACTACTTCCCCCAGCGTGAGATACCGCGTCACGCGAGGCGCCGGTACAGCTCCTCGTTCTTCCGCAGTACTCGAGCGGCGGCTGCCTGGAAATCCTTGTCTCGGGTTGCGAGGAGATCCGAAAGTGCTGCGCGAGCGAGGTCCTCCGGTGCAATGCCGAGAAGTTCCGCCTGATGGCGCAGCCGTTCAGCCTGGGTAGGTGAAAGGTCGATGGTGAGCCTCATGCATGTACTGTACCGCGTGGGTACGCCGTCTTACAAGCCGTTTGGCTACTCACTTTTCGGAATAAAGAGCAAAGGATAGCGGGGATGGCTACCCTGCTCACCGGCGCGAGAAGGTACAAAAGCACAGCCGCGAGCTGGCTCATTTGAACTAGTAGCCGAGCTATTGGGCGAGCTAGATCGGAGAATTCGCGAGCCTTTGGCGGTGTAGGGAGCGCGCACATATCACACATCTTCATAATCATATGCGCCTTTCAAAAGCGGCCTCCCGGTTTGGATAAAGCTAGGCGCGCAGCCGCTCAGCTTGGCGCAAACCCTCATTAGAGATCGAGAAAAACAGATCGGGCGACAGCTCCTCTAGCAGCCCCTGCTGAGCTAGCTGGCGTATAATGGTGCGCGTGGTGTGGTCGGAAAAGCCCAGGTTACGACCGATCTCAAAGGCATTAAATCCGCGCCAGCGTCCGGCGCGGCTGAGCTGGTAGACGGTGCTGAGAAACGCTTGGCTTGGCCCGGTCATACCGATCACCAACCATTCCTTACTCATGATAGACCATTATCTTGTGTGGTTGATGAAACCTCATGCGCCAAATTGCAACGGCTGTGCTCTAAGGCTGCCGGACAAAAGCCCGCTGGCGGCTCGAGCAACCCGTGCTCTGTAAGGTTATGGCGGGTAAACTGGGCTGATGAAAGGATTGCGATGAACCCGCTACAGTCACGAGCCTTCCTAATCCCCTTCGACCAGATCAAACCCGAACATGTCGAGCCCGCCGTCCGCGCTACGCTGGCTGGTGCCGAAGCTGAACTGCAAGCGCTGATCGACCTGCCTGGCGAGCGCAGCTACGCCAATACGGTACAACCGCTTGATGACTTGCTCGAGCGCTTAAACCGCGTGGTGAAAATTGCGCACCACCTCACCGCGGTAATAAGCAGCCCCGAGCTGAGAGTCGCCTATAACGCGGTGCTGCCGGAGTTTTCCGCGTTTTTTGCCAGGCTCCCGCTCAATGCGGGTTTGTGGCAAGCCCTCCAGCGCTACGCCGCTACCGCGGAGGCCCAGCAGCTTACCGGTGTGCGCTGGCGGCATCTGGATAAAACCCTGCGCGAATTCCGGCGGGCCGGAGCAGACCTCCCTGCCGCCCAAAAGGCCCGGGTCGAGGAGCTGCGGATATGGCTGGCCAAACTTCAAACCAAGTTCAGTGAGAATGTCTTAGACGCTACTAATGCCTTTGAGCTGGTGATTACTGAGGAAGCCGAGTTAGCCGGTCTCCCTGAGTCGGCGCGGGCTCAGGCCCAGGCCAGTGCTGAGAGCAAAGGGCTCACTGGCTGGCGCTTTACCTTGCAGCAACCATCGCTGCTGCCGTTTCTGCAATACGCTGAAGCGCGCGAGCTGCGCCGACAGCTTTACACCGCCCATGTCAACCGCGCCAGCGCTGGTGAGTATGACAACCGTCCGTTGCTAGCCGAGATCCTCAGCCTGCGCCGTGAGCTAGCCGGGCTGCTCGGCTATCGGGACTATGCCGACTACGCGCTGGAAGAGGGTATGGTCAAGAGTGGCAGCGCCGCCCTGGCCTTCGTGCGCGACTTAACCGAGCGCACGGTGCCTTACTTTCGCCAGGAGATTGCCGAACTTACCGCTTTGGCCGATACTCTCGGGCTTAAGCCGATGGCGCCCTGGGACCTGCTCTACGTAATCGAAAAGCTGCGCAAGGCCAAGTACGACCTCGACGAGGAGGAGCTGCGCCCTTACTTCCCGCTACCGCAGGTCTTAGCAGGGCTTTTCGAGATCACTCGGCGGCTCTTTGGTATCAAGGTCACCGAGCGGCCCATTACCCAGGTCTGGCACCCCGAGGTTAAGTTCTACGACATCGTTGACGAAGCTGGCACCCACTTAGGCTCATTCTATGCCGACTGGTTTCCGCGCGAGTCCAAGCGGGCCGGAGCCTGGATGAATGCGTTCATTACCGGCGGCCCGAGTTTGGCAGGCTTTGCGCCACACCTGGGGCTGATGGTCGGCAACTTTACGCCGCCCCGGCGGGAGGCTGATGGCCGTGAGATTCCGGCGCTGTTAACCCACCGCGAGGTGGAGACTACCTTCCACGAGTTCGGTCATCTGTTGCACCACTGCCTGTCGCAGGTTGAGGTGCCGGCCCGCGCAGGGACCAACGTGCCCCGTGACTGGGTTGAGCTGCCCAGTCAGATCATGGAGAACTGGTGCTGGGAGCGCGCAGCGCTCGACCTCTTCGCCCGCCACTACCAGACGGGCGAGCCGATCCCCGAGGCGCTGTTTAGTAAACTGCAGCGGGCCCGCCGCTATGCCGGCGCCTACCAGCAGATGCGCCAGCTCAGCTTTGGCACGGTCGATCTGGCGTTGCATATCCTTTACGATCCAGCAGTGGACGGCGACGTGGTCAGCTACGCGCAGCGGCTGATGGAGCCCTTCAACGTTCGCCCTGAGTTTGCTCACAACCACTTCCTTACCGCCTTTACCCACGTCTTTGCGGGGGGCTATGCGGCTAGCTACTACAGTTACAAGTGGTCGGAGGTGCTCGATGCCGACGCCTTTACGCGCTTCCAACGCGAAGGGCTGCTGAGTCGCCAGACGGGCCAGGCCTATCTGGAGAGTATCCTGTCCCGGGGAGACAGCGCCGACCCGGCAACTCTCTACCGCGAGTTTATGGGCCGTGACCCGGAGCTAGGCCCACTCTTGGCGCGTACCTTCGGAGCTGACGATCCCAAGCGAGTGAGCACCAGTTAGGGAGGTAGTGATGGTTCAGACGACCAGCCACACCGCGGCGCTGCTAAAGCGCCAGCAGCAGGTCTTACTGCCTGCGCAAAACAGGATGCTTTATTACGGCGACCAGCCGCTAGCCGTAGCCAAAGCTAAGGACCAGTATCTGTGGGATGTTGAGGGGAACCGTTACCTTGACTTTTTCGGCGGCATCCTTACTGTCAGCATCGGTCACTGCAACGACGAGGTAGTCGAGGCTACCGTCAAACAGCTCCAGACGGTAGGCCATACCAGCACTCTCTACTTGAACGAGGTCACCATCAAGGTAGCCGAAAAGATCGCCGCGATTACCCCAGGGCGCCTGCAGTACTCGTTCTTTACCAACTCCGGTACCGAGGCCGACGAGCTGGCGGTGCTGGCTGCCCGCATCTATACCGGCAATACCGACATCATTGCGCTGCGGCACGCTTACAGCGGGCGCAGCCTGAGCATGATGAGCATGACCGCACACGCCCCCTGGCGCCTCGGCAACGTCTTTGACGGGGCCATTAAGCACGTGCGCAGCCCTTACTACTACCGCGCTCCGGTGGCTATGAGCGAAGCAGACTTTTTGGAGCTGTGCGTGCGCGACCTCGAGGAACTGATCACCACCTGTACCAACGGGCGGATCGCCGCCTTCATGGCCGAGCCGATCCAGGGAGTAGGCGGCTTCGTGGTCGCCCCCCAGGACTACTTCAAGCGCATTCTGCCGCTCGTGAAACAGGCGGGCGGGCTGCTGATCATCGATGAGGTGCAGACCGGCTGGGGGCGCACCGGCCGGTACTGGTGCGGCATCGAGCACTGGGGGGTCGAGCCCGATATCATCACCTTTGCCAAGGGGATCGCCAACGGCATGCCAGTCGGCTGCACGGTGATGACGCCGGAGGTGGCCGAAGCGGTCAAGGGCTTAACGCTGTCAACCTTCGGTGGTAACCCGGTGGCCATGGCCAGCGCTTACGCCACTATTAGCTATATCGAGAAGCGCCGCCTGTGGGAGAACGCCGAGGTGCAAGGGGCCCGGCTGCGCGAGCGACTGTTAGCGATGCAGGCCAGCCATCAGTTTATCGGCGACGTGCGCGGCCTGGGCTTAATGCAGGGGCTCGAGCTGGTGGTGCCGGGCGGCAAGACGCCCGATGCAACGCGCGCCATGGCGCTCTTGGCCGCGGCCCGCCGGCGCGGGCTCTTGATCGGTAGGGGCGGGCTCTACGGCAACGTTATCCGCATCGCCCCCCACCTGAATGTCAGCAGTGCCGATATCGAGGCCGGGTGCGAGCTGCTCATGCTTGCCCTGGCGGATGTCGCTGGCTGAGCATGGCTCGAGCCTCACCGGTCGTGGCGGCGATTACTAGAACTCATCTCAAAAATGGCTCTAGTTGTTCTTGTGGATCGAAGCTTACTCGCTCCGCTCGCCAAACCCTTTTTGGGGCTCGGTCCCAAAGGGGTTAAGGCTATTGCGTCGTGGGGCGTATGCCCTGCACAAATTCACGTGCAAAGTGTGCTACCATGATCGCTATGGCTGCCCAAATGGATACGCAAAACGTCACTCTGCGACTGCCCAAGGCATTGCTGCGGAAGGCCAAACTGGTGGCCACCGAGCGGGGCACCACCCTGACAGGGCTGGTGATTGAAGGGCTCACGCGCACCACTAGCGGTGCCGAGGTCTATCATGAGGCCTTAGAGCGGCAGCGGGCGCTTATGCGAGCCGGGTACCGGTTGCGTGGAGCTGGCGAATCGTTACCCCCCCGCGACGCCGTACATGAGCGTTAATCTGGAGTTTGTCGACACCAACGTCCTGCTTTACGCCTATGATCATACCGAACCCGAGAAGCAGGCCAAAGCCGAGGCGCTCTTGCGTCATAAACCGGTAACACCGCTAACTGAAGGCGCGATCTGGGTCCAGGGCTCCGCTAGGCCAGGCGCGTTCGCCGCAGCAGCAGCGCATTGACAGCCACGATCACCGTCGAGGCACTCATCAAGATAGCGCCGGCAGCAGGCGACAGCAGGATGCCCCAGGTATAGGCCACCCCGGCGGCAAGGGGCAGTGCAACCACGTTGTAACCGGTCGCCCACAAGAGGTTCTGGATCATCTTGCCGTAGCTCGCCTTGGCGAGTTTCAAAGCCCGCGTCACATCCAAAGGATCGTCCTTGACGAGCACCAGGTCGGCGGATTCGATGGCCACGTTGGTGCCTGCTCCAATGGCGACGCCAAGGTCGGCCTCGGTGAGCGCCGGGGCATCGTTGATACCGTCGCCGACGAAGGCGGTCTGCCCAAGTCGCTTGAGCTCTTTGACTTTGGCCGCCTTATCTTGCGGCAGCACGCGGGCGTGATACCGTTCGATGCCGAGTTCGCTGGCAACGGTACGGGCCACGGCCTCGGCGTCGCCGGTGATCATCACCGGCTCCACCCCTAGCGCCTTGAGGGCGCGAACGGCCTCGCGGGCATTCTGGCGCACTTTGTCGGCCAGGGCCAGGAGCGCGATGACGCGCTTCTGATCCATCAGGGCAATCACGCTCTCGCCGCGCGCTTCAGCCTCGTCCAGACCCTCTTGAAGCGCGGCGGGGAGCTTAAGTCCTTGCTCTGAAATCCACTCGGGACGGCCAATGCGGTAGCTACTACCCTCGACGACTCCTTCGACCCCTTTGCCGGCTACGACCTTGAAATCCTGGACGGCAGGGAGGTCGAGGTTACGCCGCGCGGCCTCCTCTACGACCGCCTTAGCCAAGGGGTGCTCGCTTTTGGCCTCGAGCGCTGCTGCCAGCCGTAGCGCCTCGTCATCGGCCAAGGCGCTGCCGTAAACCGCCCGAACGCCGAACTTGCCTTCGGTGAGCGTGCCGGTCTTGTCGAAGGCGACGATCTTCAGGTCGCGGGCGCGCTCAAAGGCCTCGCGGTTGCGCACCAGGATGCCGTTTCTGGCCGAGATGGCGGTGGCGTTGACGATCACCAGGGGGATGGCCAGGCCCAAGGCGTGCGGGCAGGCGATCACCATCACCGTGACCATCCGGGTGATGGCAAAGTCGGGCGCGAAGCCGAACGCCAGCCAGGCCACAAGCGTCACCGTTCCGGCACCCAGGGCGATCAAGGTCAGCCAGCTAGCGGCCCGGTCGGCTAAGTTCTGGAAGCGGCTGCGCGAGGCCTGGGCTTCTTCGACCAGGCGCTGGATCTGGCTCAAGGTAGTCTTTTCGCCGGTGCGGGTGACCTCGACGGTCAAAGCCCCCTCGCCGTTCACTGCGCCGGCCACCACCTCGCTGCCTTGCTCTTTGGTCACCGGGCGTGACTCGCCGGTCAAGAACGCTTCGTTGAGGCTCGAGGCCCCTTCGATCACCATGCCGTCGGCAGGGATCTGCTCGCCAGGGCGGACCAGGATGCGGTCGCCCTCACGCAGTTCGCTTACCGGCACCTCTTCGGTGCGGTTGCCGATCAGCTTATGCGCCGTAGCGGGTACCAACGAGGCCAGGTGCTGCAAGGCCCGGCTCGCCCCTTGCACGCTGGTCATCTCGATCCAGTGGCCCAGCAGCATGATCAGGATCAAGGTCGCCAGCTCCCAGTAGAGCGGCATCCCCTCCAGGAGCCCAAGCGAGATGGCGAGGCTGTAGACGAAAGCCACACTGATGGCCAGCCCGATCAGCGTCATCATCCCCGGCTGCCGCGCCTTCAGCTCTCGCCAGGCCCCCTGTACGAACACCCCGCCGCCGTAGAGGTAGAGGGCGATGCTCAAGAGGGGCTGCACCCACGCTACGCCGGGGAACTGGACGGCGGTATAGTTGAACCACTCCTGAAAGTGCGCGTCGAAATAAAGGATTGGCAGGGTCAGCACCAGGCTGAACCAGAAGCGGCTACGAAACATCTCCGGGCTGTGGCCGGCGTGTTTGTCGTGGGCCTGGCGGCGTCCGTCACGGGGTGCGGCGTGGGCCTGATGAGCGTGCGCCGCGTGGTCGTGTTCGTGATGCATCAGCTCCTCCCAAGAGTGAATCTGTGATGCCACCCCAGGAGGGGTGGGTTATGACAACTATAACAAGCCTTAGACAGTTGTGTCATCTGCCCAAAAGGAGGGAGGGGTCGCTTATGAGTCGGCTGTCCAAATACGCTACCGCTCCCGCCGTAACCACCATGGGCAGCACGAACAGTACGGCTACGCCGACTACAGCGGCGACCTGAAAGGCACTATGTGGTCCGCGGCCTCTCCCTTGCAGCACGGTTTTGGCAAAAGCGGCTGCCTGAAGCGAGACAACGAGGATTCCCATCCCGAGAAAAACATACAAGAACCAGATCGGCGGATAGAACTGCCAGTTGGGGGGCGAAAACTGAAAGAAGAAGAAGAGGTATAGGATGCCGCGAAGCATGAGAATGTAGAAAACGGCGTGCAGCAAGGAGCTATGCAGCCATTTCCACGAGGGTCCAAGGAGGTTGACCGCCCGGTCGGAGGAGGTGAGGGCGAGTAGGACGATCATGGGGAGCACCATGAGCCCCATCAGGTTCATAATGCCGACCTCCGGCCTGAACAGGATGTAGCTGCCGAACTCCTCCACGTACCCTACCCCAAACAGCCCCCCCACATCCCACCGTGCCCAGCGATCCCAGATGACGTAACCGTGGCCGAGGGATAAAACCATGAACCAGATGCCGAACTCCCGTCGCCAGGAGAGAAAGCGCGCAATGGGTCGCCACAGCCTGGCGACAGGTCCTAATGTCAGTGAGAGGAAGAGCAAAACAAAGGCGGCGTGCGCAAATGCGCGCCACAGGGGATGGTCTTGGTCCCAAGCCGGCCACAGGGCAGGTTCAACTCCCCAGGCCCCATACGAGAGATAAAACAGATAGACCATCAGGGCGGAGAGCCCCGCTACGAACAGATGGCGCAGCAGTATCACCCCTTTGCCTTTGCTGGCGAATTGCATAACTTCCTCCTGCATAGTGCGACGGCTGTCTCGGCGGCTTCTTGCAACTCGGGGGAGGGAGCTGCCCAAACTGCAATTCCCTTACCGCTGATGTGGAAATGATCATGCGCCGCACGCCCGTAACAGCCGAAAGAGATTGGGCGTGCGGCGTCAGGCTGAGGCGATTTACGGCTCGAGCCTCACCTCGCCGGTTGTGGCGTCGATTACTAGAGTGCGGATGGTCTCGCCGTCGCGGAAGGTTGCGGTGTAAAGCACTTGAGGCGGTTGCACGTCGAGCAGCTCGGCGTCCGGCCGGTAGCCCGCCAGAAAAGCCCTGGCCAGCGCTTCAACCGTTTCAGGACCGTAGCGATACCAAGGCTGCTCCCGCTGCATCATACCCATCATCGGCATCATGCCCTGGCCCATCATCGGCATGAAGTCTTGGCCCATCATGGCCAAGCAGCGCTGCATCATCGGGTGCATTGCCATCATGCCCTGGCCCATCATGCCTTCCATCATCCCGAACCTGCCGCCGGCCATCGCTGGACCGTACCAATCGCGCAACCAGCTCTGCAACTGGGCGATTTCGGCAGTCTGCGTTGCAACGACGTCCTGCGCCAGCGCTGCGACCTCATCGCGCTCGGCCAGGTTGCGCATCAGCAGCTGCCGGGCCATCATCACGGCCATACGGTGGTGCTCAATCATGTCCTCGAGAAAGGTGTGCTCGGCCTCCTCTGGGCTAAGCCCGCTCAGGCTGCGCATCATTGGAGCATAGTCGACGGCGTGCTCAGCCTCAGGGTACCAGGCCGCCAGCCAGCCTTGCATCAGGGCGATTTCGCGGCTCTGCGCTTCGATGATCGCTTCGGCAAGCTGCCGCAGCTCGGGGCGCTCAGTCACCATCAGGAGCTGCCGCGCGCTGTCGACCGCTTCCTGATGATGTGGGATCATCTGGGTCAGGAAGTCCAGCTCGCTGGAGATCAGGCCCATGCCGGCTTGCGGGCCGGGGCCGTGGTGTTGCGCGTGACCGCCTTGGGCCTGGGCAAAGCCCAAGAGCAGGCCGATGAGGCTCAGGGTTAGGATCGATATTCGTTTCATCGGTGCCACTTCCCTAGTTTGCCTTGGCGAGCTGAAGGGTGGTGATGCAGGTGTAGCTATCGGCAAAGGTGGTCACTACGCCGCTGACCTCGTACTGATCGACTTGCAAGCGCAGTGTGAGCACCTGATGACGCGGTAGCCAGAGGTCGATAAAGCCGTTGGGTAAGGTCGTCATCAGCTCGTCCAGAACAACGGTGCCGTCTTCAGCGGTGACTAATACCTGCACCGGCACGCCGACTAACTCGCCCTGACAGTGCGACATGTAGTGGGTGATGCAGGGATGGGTATGCACCAGGTAGGGCGCTACCGAGACCAACATCACATCGTCAGGCAATGGAATCACGACCTCTTGGCCGTCAGCGAAGACGAAGTGGACGGCTTGTGGGGTGACGAAGCTGGTGACGTCGGTCCCTTTCCAGCTGTTGGCAATAAGCATCGCCTCATGGGCGTTAAGACCTTCCAGTGCCTGCGGCGAGGGGGCCTGGGCCAGCGCCGCGCTTAGCAGCAAGCCGAGGGTAAGTGCGAATAGTCGTTTCATAACGCTTCTCCTTAAGGGGTAGGTGTTCACGCCAGCACGATACCGGACAGATGTTTACGCCCGTTAAGCGCGGCGTAAAGTTTTGGTAAAGGGGAGTTGGGGGGAAAGGCAGTATTCAAGTATTCAAGTAGGGGCGACCACTTGGGGTCGCCCGGTTTCATCTTTGTTCGGGCCGGCGCCTCGCTGATAGTGGCACAAACGTTCGTCGGCAATGCTCCCAACAACCGAGATTGGTCTCAGAGTAGGTATCGGGGTAATGTCAAGGGCGTCGCGCTGCGCCCAGGTCGAAGGGTGCGGGCCACACCCAGACGGTCTCCTCGCGGAGGGTGCGGGCAAAGCGGGTGTCGCGCGCTTGGAGGCCCTGCCATTCGCTCTGCGTTAGGACCACGGTGTCGGCGGGAACGGGGAGGTCTTCGAGTGGCCAGCTTAGATTGCGGCGCTCGCCAGGCAGCTCAGTCTCCTGAGTGATGACGACGAGGTCCAGGTCGCTGCATAGAACGCCGGTCAAGCCAGTTGGCTTGATATCGCTCAGGTTACGGCTTTGGGGCGCTCCAGCGGCAGTGTGAACCAGAAGCGGCTCCCGTGGCCTAGCTCGCTCTCGACGCCGATGGTTCCGCCCTGAGCCTCGACGAAGTGCTTGGCGATGGTTAAGCCGATGCCGCTGCCGGTATCCGCTAAGGCTTCGCCCAACCATTGCGAGCGCCGCGCCGGATCGACCCGATAAAAGCGGGTAAAGAGATGGGGCAGCGCCGTGCTGGGAATGCCTTCACCGTTATCCTCGACCGCAACCACCACCTCCTGGCCGCGGATTTGCGCGGCCAGCCGGACTTCACCGCCGGCCGGCGTGTGGCGCAAGGCGTTGGCGATCAGGTTGCTTAATACCTGCTGGGTGCGCTGCGGGTCGGCCCGGACCTGCCAAGTGTCAGGGACTGTGGTCAGCGACAGCGCCACCTGCTTGGCGGCAAACTGCGGGCGAAAGGTGGCGGCGGCCTGCTCGAGCATCGACGCCACACTGACGACCTCAAGGGTGAGGGCCTCTTGACCCGCTTCGACCCGCGACAGGAGCGACAGGTCGTCAACTAGGCGCATCAGCCGCGCTAGCTGGCGTTGGCTAGCAGTGAAGATGGCCTCGTCAGGGCTAAAGAGGCCGTCTTCTAAGCCCTCCAGATACCCGCGGAGGCTGGCTAGCGGGGTGCGGAACTCGTGGGCTACGTTGCGCAGCAGTTCGACCCGGCGCGCTTCGCTGGTCTCTAGCGCGGCGGCCATGGCGTTGAAGGCTTGGGCTAACGCGCCGACTTCACCGGGGGCGGCTTCATCGAGGCGCTGGCGGTACTGTCCCGCCGCAATGCGGCGGCTGGCACGCTGCATGGCGCGGATGGGCGAGACAAGCTGATAGGTCACGAACACGCTCATAACCCCGGCGACCGCGACCGACACCAGGCCGCTCCACAGCAGCGACTGGTTGAGCGCCCGGCGGTAGGCTTTGCTCAGATCGGCCTCCATCGCCTCCATCATGGGGGCGCCCAGCATGCCGCGCATCACCTCGCGCATCTTGTGTATGTGGTGGTCCAAAAATAGCGGCGCGAACGCCTCGCTGGCCAGGTAAAGGGTCAGTGCGCCAAGGGCGATAATCAGGGCGTAGGAGATAAAGAGGCGCCAGAAGAGGTTAAGGTTGCGCATGGCTCACCTTGTACCCGACGCCGCGCACCGTCAGCAGCCAGCGGGGACGCTCCGGATCGGGCTCGAGCTTCTGTCTTAGATTGGAGATATGCACGTCTACTACCCGATCTACTCCAGCAAAGTCGGCACCCCACACCCGCGCTAAGAGCTCGTCACGACTGAATACCCGCTCCGGCTGCCGCGCCAGGGTCTGGAGCAGATCGAACTCGCGCGCGGTGAGCACAATCGACTCGCCGTGCCGATGTACCGTCCTGTTCTCCGGCGAGATGACTAAGCCCCCCAGTTGGAGCGTCGCTGCGGGCGCAGCCTGCAGGCGGCGCAGCACCGCCTTAATACGCGCTACCAGTTCGCGCGGGCTAAAGGGCTTGGTCACGTAATCGTCAGCCCCGAGCTCTAAGCCCAGTACCCGGTCGGCCTCTTCGCTCCGGGCGGTCAGCATGATCACCGGGGTGCGCTGCTCGCGGCGCAGGCGCTGCATGAAACCGAGGCCGTCAAGTCCGGGCAGCATCCAGTCCAGCACAATTAGGTCGGGCGGCGCCGCTAGGGCTAAAGCCAGCCCATGCCAACCATCTTGCGCCACTTCGACTCTAAAGCCGTCACGCAGCAGATACGCCTGGATGATCCGGACGATATCGGGGTCATCTTCTACCAGCAGGATTCGCGGGTGGGCCATGCCTCTATCATAAAAATAAAGACCCGCCAAGCGGGTCGTTTTAAGCGCGAAAGAGCCTTACGGCGTGACCACCGGCAACCCTGCTGCAATCCAGGCGTCGATGCCGCCGCGGACGTTGCGCACGTTAGTGAAGCCGAGCATCTTGAGGTAGACCAGGCCGAAGTTGCCGCGGATGCCGACTTTGCAGTAGACCAGCATCGGCGTGTCGAGGTCCTGCGGAAGTTCCGCTATGCGGGCGTCGAGTTCAGCCAGGGGGATAAGCACTGCCCCTTCGACATGGCCGGCGGCGAACTCATCGGGGTTGCGAACGTCCAGCACAAAGGGGGCGATCGCGTCGATAAAGTCGAGCGCTTCGGCGGGAGCGATCTGCAACCAGCCGGCGGCTCTGGCCTCGGCGATGAAGGCGGCCATAGCTTCGGTGGCGGGGCTGTGCTGGGGCTGGGCGAAGGCCGGCAGGGCCAGCAGCAGGGCGATGGCGATAAGTAAGAGTCTTTTTAGCATAAACACTCCTTCTGCTACAGGGGTAACCCCTAGAAGCCGAACGGTTGGAACTGCCCGATATCTATGATCAGGCTACGGGTCAGGACCGCGCCAACCAACGGCAGCAGTCCGGCGATTAAGGGCAGGCGCTTGATAAGGGCCGGACTAGCGAGCAAGAGCGCCAGTCCTAGCGCAAACAGCGGACCGCCGAGGTGCCAGAAATGAGCTAGCGCCTCGCGCGCTTCGGTGTGACCCAGCGCCAGATCAGCCAGATACAGCGCGCCGAGCGCGGCGCTGGCCAAGCTTAGACCGGCCAGCCACGGCGCTAGCCAGCGCTGGCGCAGCACGACCGCCGCAGCGAGCGCGATCAGCAGGCCGGTTACCGGGAAGAAGGCCAGCAGCAGCGGCGTCCAGAGCGGCCGGTTGACGTTAACGGCCATCATCAGGCCGGGATAGAGCAAGGCGACAAGGGCGCTTAAGACCAAGATGCCGCCCCACACCCGGCGCGGCCCGAGGTTGAGTGCCAGCAGCAGGCACAAGAGCGCCGAGATAACCAGGCCCCAGCTGCCGAGCCAGATGGCGGACTGCGGGTTAAAGCTCAGAAAGAGCCAGATATGGGTGAAGCGCAACGCCGAGGGCGACCCGGCCCACAGCACCAGCATGTCGAGAGCGATGAGCACGATGGCTAAGATGGCGTAGGTACGCAACTTAGGATCGTGGCGCAGGGCGGCCAAGGCGGTGAGCAGAGCGGTTCCGCCGGCTAGTGCGACCAGAGTGTAGTGAACCAGCTTGGGCCAGCTCCAGAAGATGCCGCTGTTGGGAAGGGCATAAAACTCGATCATGATACGACCTCTTGGTGGTTGCCGGCCAGACCGAATTTGGCCGGGGTGTTGAGGTAGAACAGCTTGGGCTTTGTGCCTAGTTCGGGACGGAGCACATCGACCCGTCCGGCTTCGCGCAGCGCTACTGAGACGGTGCTATTAGGATCGTCCAGATCGCCGAAATAGCGGCATAGCGTGGGGCAGGTCTCCACGCAGGCCGGGACACGCCCGGCCCTGACCCGGTGTTCACAGAAGTCGCATTTGCCGACATAGCCGGCGGGGTGCATGTAGCGGGCATCGTAAGGACAAGCGGCGATGCAGGCCGCGCAGCCGATGCACCGGCGCTCTTCCAGGAGCACCAGCCCACCCTCACCAATGTAGCAGCAGCCGGTCGGGCAGACCGGGACGCAGGGCGGGTTAGCGCAGTGCAGGCACTGCTCGGGCCGATACTCTACCGTTAGGTGAGGGAAGGTGCCCAGCTCAGTCGAGCGGATCCAGAGCCGATTGACGCCGACCGGGACTTCGTTCTCCAGCTTGCAGGCGACCGAACAGGCGGCGCAGCCGACACAGGCGGCTAGATCGATAGCCATGGCGTAGCGCGGCATCACAGGCTCCTTTCGGCAAGTTGGGCTAGCGGGGTGTGCCGAGGCCGCGGTGCGCCGGGGATGATCCTGACAAAGTTGTTGCGCAGCCCGGCTCCGCCGGAGATGACATCTAGGGTGTAGTAGGTGATCAGGCGGTTGTCGCAAGCGCCGCGGCTGTTGGCGACCTTCATCAGCGGTGCCTGATGGCCGAAGCCGTGAACCATATAGACGCAGTCCTTACGGATGCGCTGGGTGGCATAGATCTTGATCGGCCCCTCGCGCACGCCATCCTGGTTCTCCAGCCAGACGTAGTCGCCGTGTCTAAGACCGTGCTGGGCAGCTTCGTCGGCGTTGAGCCAGAGCGCATTTTCGCCGTGCATCTCCATCAAGATGGGGTTGTTATGGGTGCGGGCGAAGGTGTGTACCGGGCTGCGGCCATAAAGCAGGCGATAGTAGCCGCTCGGCCCCTCGGCCGGCGGAGTGTAGAGCGGCAGCGGGTCAAAGCCGTTGTCGGCAAAGGTCTGCGAGAAAATTTCGATCTTGCCGCTCGGGGTGTTAAAGGGGTTGCGGCCGCGCGCCTCCCAATCCGCCAGAAAGGGCCGCCCGCGCTGGATAATGGTTCCTTTAGTGCGCATCTCTTCGAGGCTCGAGCCGATCCCGCGCAGGCGGGTGTCAAGGTACTCCTCGAAATCGTCCCAGGGGAAGAACTCGCCCAAGCCCAGCCTGATGCCTAGCTCGCGGGCGATCCACCAACCCGGCTTGGTCTGCCACAGCGGCTCGACTGCCGGGAAGCGGGCCTGGATGAAGGGGTTGCGGTACGAGAAGCCGATCAGGTCGTCGTAGCGCTCTAGGTAGGTGGCCTCGGGCAAGATCACATCGGCCCACATCACATGCTCCATGGGGAGCACGTCGATAGCGACGTAGAGATCGAGGTTGCGCAGCGCCTCCTTGGTGCGGGGGACGTTGGGGATGGAGTGGAACAGGTTGGTGCCGTAAGCCCACAGACCCTTGAGCGGGTACGGCTCACCGGTGATCATCGGCTCGATCAGCTCCTGGATCGCGGTAGCGGTGCCAAAGAACCGGTTGCGATCGGCGGCCGGGCGAAAGCCGGTGGGAGCCTCGGCAGCTCCGACGCCGGCGCAGCCGCCCGCTGCCGGGGTAAGCGGCAGGGGTGGATGGGGGTATTCCGGCAGGACCGGGGGAGTGCTCAGGTAGTAGCCGCCGGGCACGCCGTAGTTGCCGAGCAGGATGTTCACCAGAAAAAAGGCGCGCATCCGCTGGGTATCGTTGCCGTACCAGACCACGTGACGCCCGACCGGCAGCACCGCCCTGGGGGCGTGTGCGGCCAGCTCCCGGGCCACTATGCGGATGGTCTCCGCCGGTAGGTCGGTAATCGCTGCGGCCCACTCCGGAGTGAACTCCTGGACGTGCTTCACCAACTCTTCAAAGCCAAGCGTGTACTTCTCAAGATAGGCGCGGTCGTAAAGCTCTTCGGTAACCAGGACGTGGAGCCACGCCAGCAGCAGCGCGGTGTCGGTGCCGGGCTTGATGGGGAGCCAGCGGTCGGCCTTGGAGGCGGCGGTCGAGAAGCGGGGATCGACCACTACCAGCTTAGCGCCGCGCTTTAGCGCCATAGCAAAATCCTGGAGCTGGGTGTTGTGGGTATCTTCGCCGATGTGGTGGCCGAGTAAGACCATGTAGTCGGTATTGCCCCAGTCGATCTGCTCGTGCCCGGCGATGCCGCGGCCAAAGGTCCACATGCTGGCCGTCTCCCGCGGGGCGACGCAGAGGCTGTGCGAGGGTTTGGCGGCGTTCGGGCTGCCCCAGGCGCCGGGCAGGAACTCGGCAAACCAGCGGTCGCCGGTGCCGTGCCCGAAGAAGGCTACCGCCTCGGTGCCGTAGCGCTCCTTAATGGCCAGCATCTTCTCGGTGATATAGCTAAACGCCTCGTCCCAGCTTGCCTCGCGGTACTTTCCTTCACCCCGAACGCTCCCGGCTGCCCGGATCAGCGGGCGCTTGAGGCGGTCGGGGTCGTAGGTCTGGGCGATGGCGCCGTGTCCGCGCGGGCAGAGCATGCCGTTGGATTTGGGGTTGCCGACATAGCCGTCGATCTTGCGAACCTTGCCCCCTTCGACGTAAACCTTGACGCCGCAGCGCCAGAAGCAGTTTTCGCAGACCGAGAAGACCTCGCTGACCTCCCGCGTGAACCACTTGCCGGGCGGCCCCCGAAAGGGGTTGGGCATGAAAGCTTGCGCGCCCCCGCCCAAGCTCAGCGCGCCGACGGCCGCAGCTGATAGCTTGATGAACTCCCTACGCCGCAACTTCATCCTGAACCTCCGTAAACCGGGTAAACGCTAGCTTTAAGAAGTGAGTGAGCGGGCCGTACAAGCCGCTGCCGTCTGCGCTCAGTACGCGGTCGGCGTAGCGCTTGAACCACGGCTGTAAAAACTGGCGGGCCAAGAGCAGTGCGCCATCGACGCGCTCAGCCTCCAGTAGCAGCAGCGCGGCCTCAGCCACCGCGCTGAGGTGGTCGGGCAGGTCGTTAAACGTCCCGTCGAGGGTAAAGCCGTGACTTTGATACAACGCTGTGAGCGCCTCAAACGACGGGCCGAGCAGCTCATTATCGAGCGCGTAGCCCACATAAGGTGGGATAATGCCGTGCTGATTGGTGACAAACAGCGCTACGAAGCTGGTCTCTACGGTAAGCCAGTCGGGGATGAGCAGGGCTGGGGCAGGGAGATTGAGGGCTAAGGCCAGGCTATCGCTGAGCGCCGCGACCTGTCCGCTAGCCAGGTCGTCTCGCAGCGCCGCCGTTGGCGACCGGTAGAGCGCCGCCGTGAGTTGCAGGCTGGCGTGCAGGGCGTCGCTGGCAGAGTCGATAGTCATGTTCACCGTTTCCCTAGGCGTGACGTTCGTACTACTAGGGTATAGGCTGGCGGAAGGCGGCGACAGGGAAGAATGTCCCATGACTAAAAGCCGATGGGGACGGAGCAATTGCCAAAAGGGGGTATGGGTATAGAAAGGTAAAAAACCCCCTATGGCAGGGGGTTATAGCGTACCTGTAACTTCGATACCCCACCGTCGGACAGCGACTAGCTCACCTTGCGGTTATGATAGCGCCGTGCCTAGCGGACGCGCTCATGAGGCTATCAACCTGACCGTCTTGGCGGCGCTAGCAGGGGGCTACGCCTATGCTCGAGCCCAAGGGTTCGTCCAGGACCATCCCCTACTATCGACCGAGACGCTGGCAGCCTTCTCCGCTAGCTACTTTATCGGCACCTTCTTAGTTACCCCCGACCTAGACCTAGCCGAGAATCGCGTGCGGGCTAAGAGCAACTGGGGGTTGCTCGGGCTACTGTGGATTCCTTACGGCGCCACTTTTAGCCACCGCGGCCTGTCGCATAGCTGGCTTGTGGGGCCCCTGACGCGCCTGCTCTACCTGGCGCTGTTAGCGCTGGCCTTAGGCTATGCCGCCTCGCTGCTCGCCCCCTGGTTTGGCTATGCCTTCCAGGTGACCGTAATTTTGGGCCATAACTGGCGGGAGCTAGGACTCGGCCTACTGGTTGGCTACTACGCCAGCCAGTGGCTACACCTGCTCGCTGATGGCATTCAGCCCGATCATGGGCTGCGGCGCCGGCGCCGGCGCTAGGGGTTCCCGGCGAGGATGGCGTCGATGCGCTCAATCACAGCCGGCGTAAGCACCACCTCGGCGGCCTTGGCATTATCGTTAAGCTGCTCAAGGCTGGTAGCACCAGTAATGACGCTGCTCACCCCCGGCTGACGGAGCACCCAGGCCAGCGCTAGCTGCGAGCGGGTAATCCCCAGCTCATCGGCCACGCCCTTAAGCGCCTTGACCTTAGCGCGGTTCTCCTCGGTCAGAAAATGCCTGCCGAACTGCTCGCGGGCGAAGCGGCTGTCTGCCGGAACGCCGTCGTCGTACTTGCCGGTGAGCATCCCTTGCGCTAAGGGGCTCCAGACCACCAGGCCGATCCCTTTGGCGGTAGTGGTGGGCAAAATCTCCCGCTCGACCCGCTCACGGGCCAGCATCGAGTACTGCGGCTGTTCGACTACCGGGGCTACCAGGCCGCTCCCTTTGGCCAGGGCGTGCGCTTCGGCGAGCTGCGCGGCACTCCACTCGCTGGTCCCCCAGTAGTGAGCGCGGCCACTGCGCACTACGTCGGAAAAGGCCTCAACCACCTCCTCGAGCGGCGTCTCGGGGTCGTAGCGGTGGGCGAAGTAGATGTCCAGGTAGTCGGTCTGCATCCGCTGAAGCGAGCGGTCGATCGACTCCAGCACGTGCTTGCGGCTCAAACCCCGGTCGTTGACGTCGTTATCCGACATCGGCCAGTAGACCTTACTGGAAAGCACCAGGTGGTGCCGCTCGATGCCGATGTCGCGGTAGGCCCGAGCCATCACCCGCTCGCCCTCGCCGCGGGCGTAGGCATCGGCGTTATCAAAGAAGTTGATGCCGTGCTCCAGGGCGCGCTCGGTGATGCGGGTAATGATGGCCTGATCCTGCATACTCCCGCCATAGGTGATCCAGGCACCCAGACTGACGATAGAGACCTTCATACCGGTGTTGCCAAGTCGTCGATACTGCACAATGCACCTCCAGCTTAATGTTACCGCTAAGCCAGCATACCCTGCACGGGCCTGGGCATCCCGGACTTAACCCTATTTGGGGGAGGGCTAGGTAAATCCCCCCGGCCTACGGCCTCCCCCCTTGTATCTTGGAATTGGGACACGGCACGGCAGACCGATCCCCCCAAGGTCATAAAGACCGGTAGTAAGCGCGGGTCGCCGTGCCGGAGTCTCCAGTACAAGCCCGAACGGTTGTCAGAGCTTCAAGCTCGTATCTGCAAGGTTGGGCCACACTGGAGTAGGTCCTAAACGCCAGTCAGGAGGAGAGCTGTATGGTGCGTGAGATGTTTGTGGGAATCGACGTAGCCAAAGCTCAGCTGGAGGTCGCACTGCGGCCGGGAGGCGTGCGCTTTACAGTCGAGAACTCGGCGGCCGACATCGCCGCCTTGGTCGAGAGGCTATCAGGACACGAGCCAAGCCTGATCGTTTTAGAAGCCACCGGTGGACTCGAACAGCCTCTAAGCATCGCGCTGGCTGAGCAGGGCTTGCCGGTAGTGGTGGTCAACGCCCGTCAGGTGCGAGACTTTGCCAAAGCCCTCGGCAAGCTGGCTAAGACTGACCGCCTTGACGCCCAGCTGCTAGCAGAGTTCGCCGAGAGGATAAGACCGCAGGTTCGTGACTTATCTGATGCTCGTGCTCGGGCGCTGGAGGCGCTGGTGACACGCCGTCGCCAGGTGGTCGAGATTATGGTGACCGAGCGCAACCGGCTTCACGCAACCTATGATGCAGCTGTGCGCGGCGACATCGAAGCGCACCTGCTTTACCTACAAGGACGTAAAGACAGCCTCGAGCAGGAGCTGATGGTGCTGGTGCAAGCCAATCCCGACTGGCTCAGCAAGGCGCAGCTGCTAAGGAGCGTGCCGGGTGTGGGGCCGGTGCTGACCGTGACGCTGTTGGCGGAGTTGCCGGAGTTGGGCTGTTTGTCACACAAGCAAGTCGCCGCCTTGGTTGGGGTTGCTCCCCTCAATCGCGATAGCGGTTTGCTGCGCGGACAGCGAGGGACCTGGGGTGGCAGGGCAACCGTTCGCACCACGCTCTATATGGCAGCACTGGTGGCGCGGCGGAGTAACCCTGTGATCGCTGCTTTCTATGAGCGGCTGCTGGCCCAAGGCAAAGCCAAGAAGGTGGCGCTGGTAGCGTGCATGCGCAAGCTCCTGGTGATCTTGAACGCCATGCTTCGTTCCCATACTCCTTGGCAACACCCACTTGTGCCCACTCCGGCTACTTGACTTTTAAGACGGTTGCTTATTAAGGGGGGTAGGGGGGATTGTGCGGAAACGATTGTCATCGAGATTGCTTCGCTTCACGCGATTCTTGTATCCTTGGTGTCGGAGGTTATGGGTGCTACGATAGCTTGCTGGTCTTGAAGGCCGAAGCGAAACTGGGGTCATGCACTGCGATACAACGCCTCGCTTGCAGGAGCCGATCCGCGATCTGGCGCGTCTCGACTGGCAGGAGGTAAAAAAGGACGCGCACTACTCGGTCGAGGCCTTAACCCAACCGAGGCGGGCGCAAGAGGATCCCGTCCCCTATGGAGGCCAATGATGGAGCCAGCGATCATCCTGAACGAGACTACCCTCGATGAACTGGTGCAGCGCATCGTGGAGACGGTCCGTCCCCGAAGGATCCTGCTGTTTGGGTCTGCTGCGCGCGGCCAGATGGGACCGAACAGCGACCTCGATATTCTGGTGATCATGCCGGATGGCATCCACCGCAGGCGTACCGCTCAGGACATCTACCGTGGCCTCCTCGGAATGGGAATCGCGAAGGATGTTGTCGTCGTCACCGAGAGCGACATCCGCAAGTACGGCGACAATCCGTCCCTGGTGCTGTTCCCGGCGCTGCGCGAGGGAAGAGAACTCTACTGTGCCGCATAGCAGGCCGACTCCCGGATCGGCAGCGGACTGGCTGGCACGCGCCAAAGGCGACCTGGCGCTAGCCCGCGTGTCGTTGGCCTTGGTTGAGGGAGCGCTGCCGTGATGCGAGCCGAGAGAGCTGAGCCGTTACGGAGCGGTGAGCGAGTAGGTCACTACCGTAGTGTAGGTGCCGGGGTCTTCGTCGCCATGCACGCGCAGCTCGTAGTCCCAGCCGTTAAAGCCCAGGCTGCGCCAGCCGCCGGTCGGGAACAGCCCTTGCACGATGCGTTGGAAAGTCGTGCTGAGCGTCCAAGTTGATAGGTAGGACCAGGTCCAGACCCGCGGTGAAAGCCCCGAGCGGACGCCGCGCCGCACGCGGATATCGGCCAGGGTCAGGCCCGCCCCGGTCTCGCTGCCGCTATAGCTTAGCGGCGTGGCGCGCACATGGACGGACCAGAAAAGCCTGTTAGTTGACACCTGGATGTCGTTAAAGTGCTCCACCGCGGTCGGCAACAGGATGCCGCTGCCTTGCGCGGCCGCTAGATATGCCGTCGGGTTGGCGCTGTAGTCGAACACCACCGCCCGCGGCCAGCCTCCATCGCCCAGGATGCGAATCCCGATGTGGCCAGGGATGATGACCGCTACCTGGTGACTTGCCGACTGCCCCGAGGCCCAGCCCAGGAGCAGGGCGAGGGTGATGAGGAGGGTGGTGGCAAGTTTCATGGCTGGCTCGTGATACACCGCTTTGTCATCGCGAGGCGAAGCCGAAGCGATCCCGGGAAGGATAGAGGCGGGAAGCGCCGATTACGAGGTTACTTCGTTTCATGGGATTCTTCGTCGCTACGCTCCTCAGAATGACAAAAGGGGGCTCAGAGTGACCGGGCGCAGGAGCAAAGGCCCGCCATAAGCGCGACGGGCCTTTGGGGAGGTATCCAGGGGTTTAGCCCTTACGGGTGGGCGATGGTGTAGGTAACGGTGGCGCTGTAATTCCCGGCCTCTTCGGTGCCGTCGAGGTGCAGCCTAAAATCAGTCGGGCCGAAGCCGAGGCTGAGCCAGCCGTTGGTGCGGGTGGCGGTGGGACCGCCGGCGATATCCGCACTAACACCGGCTGCTGGGAGGCTAAAGTTGGCTATAGCATCGTCGCCGCTCGGCTCGACGCGGACTTTGCTCCAGTCGAAAGTGGGGACACCAGTGGGGTGCGAACCAACGTCCGTTGCCACGGTAACCCGCCAGCCGCCGCCGTTAGCGAAGACCCGGACGTCATTCCAGTTGGGGGCCGGGTCCAAGTTGGTTGGTGAGTAAGTGTCTGCGGGTTCGAAGTCAGCCGCAGCCAAGGAGCTTAAGTCAAACACCACAGCGTCAGGCGAGGGAACAGCAGCGTTGTCGGTGCCATTCGTGATGCGGATCATCAGCACGCTGGGAATATGCACCTCTACCCGGTGCGACGCCTGGTGCGGTTGTTGCGCAAACGCTGCACCCAGGCTGGCGATCATGGCGACTAAGATGGTGGTGGTGAGGAGCTTCTTCATAAACCCTCCGGAGTCTTCGGCCGGTTGCGCTACTAGCTCCCTCTAACCCAAGCGCCCAAGTACAGGCTAGAGTTCATCGCTTCCGAAGGGCTGCCTCCGCGGGGGTGGATTTGCGGAGGCACTTCAGACGCCTTGAGAGTACCTGAAGCTTTCTTACAAAACTCTTACAAATTGGCTCGGCGCAGGCGTAAATATTTCACATTGGCCAACTTAGGGCCTGGTCAGGGTGTAGATCACCAGGCCCTGATAGCGCCCGTCGGCGGGGAGCTGCGCCAGCGCATAGCTAACAGTCAACGGTCGCCAGCCACGGGTGGCTTCGCCGCCGGTCAGCACCTGCGGGTAGCTGCGCAGCCGCCCGGAGCGGTCGCCAAGCTGCCAGGTGAGCGCCAGAGGATCGCCCTGGTAGCTGACCAGAAGCCGCCAGTCGCTATTGGCAAAGACTTTGAGCACGGTGTCACGGGGGGTAATGCGGTAGCTGTGGTTGGCGACCTCGACTTGCAGCGGGACGGCCTTAGTCTGGCCGCCCTCCAGGCTGAGCCGCAACACCACAGGGATGCTGATCGTGACGGTGTGGCTAGCGGTACCTTGCGCGGCAGCCAGGCCAAATAACAGTGTGCAGAGAGTTAATGCTAAGACTGAGTAGCGCATTCAGCCCACCATTGGGGTGAACGCAAGCGGACGAGCGGTTCGGCCGGTTGCATCACTGGCTCCCCGAGTCCCATGATGCCCAGATCGGGATCCTCGGTTCGTCGCCTCCGAACACCCTGCGGTGCCCGTCAAGGGGCGCCTATGCGACTGTTAGGTGAAAAGGGTAGATAGCAAAGACTGCGCAATCACCTTCGGCCGGTTGCGCTACTAGCTCCCTCTAGCCCAAGCGCCCAAATGCAGGCTAGAGTTCATTGCTTCCGAAGCGCGCTAGCACCAGGCTAGCGGCACCGCTATGTTATGTTAGCACAAAGGTGCGCCAAGCGTGTCGTGATGTGGGGTATTTCACAGCCATACTAAAAGGCGGCTGTCGAAAATACTCACCAGCGCCACTGGGACGCAGTGGATTAGCAGTCAGGTGCAGCGCTTCGGCGATCGGCGAAAATTAACTCGATAGCATCGCGCAGGCTATTTTTGGCTTCGGCTATCGTCTGACCTTGGCCATTTGCGCCAGGCACCTCTGGACAGATAGCCCAGAAGCCACCCTCAGGCGCTGGTTCAATAATTGCGGTAAACTCAGCTCTCATACTTGCTACCTTTCAGCTAGGGTCGGCATAACGTTCAGGTGACGCCGCCGCTACCGCGCCTACACCCTGTGGTTTCTTTCGCCGTGTAAGGAGTATCTCGCAAAGGGCGCTAGCGTCGCAGTGATGCTAGCACAAGTATGCGCCCAGCGTGTCGAGAGGTGGGGTATTTCACAGCCGCACGCCCCATACCCACTCCAAATGGGGCGCATCCATCAGGCACCTCTGAGAAGCCTCACCACCGCGTCGACGACCTGCGTCAACCATTCCGGCTTCAACACCGCTACCTGGGTCGCCATCAGGTTGCGATTGGCGGTAAAGAGTTTGCCCGGTCGGGCGTAGCTCGTGACACGAAGCGCACCAGTCGAGAAGCAAACATCCTCAAGTTTGATTGCGCGCGCATCACCGTATGGGTTGCTCGTCACCTGGCACAGAATCCAATCCCCGCGACCGGCTCCTGCAAGGACGACGGCCGGACGCAATTTGGCCTGCGAAAGATCAGAAAACGGAAAGCGGACCAGAACTACCGCACCTGCAGGTGCGACCACGCTTCGTCCTCCTCCGGCCGGTTCCAGTCCTCAAGCGCCGCCTCACTGAGCAGCGCACTCTCGGGCGTGTCGACACCCGGACGTTCCTCCAGGATGGTCACCAGCGCTCGCCGGACTGCCGGAAGCTGAAGCGGTTCCAGCAACCGCACATTTCCGTGCTCATCGATCACTGCCTCGACGGTTCGAATCATGATCTCACTCGGGCCTCACTTCGTTCGGGCCGGCGCTTCGCTGATAGTGAACGATAGTTCATAGGCAATTCTCCCTAAGTCTACACCAAAGTCCAAGCAAAGAAGCGCGGGATCCCTAGCGGAAGAGCTTGAAGCGCCAGCGCGGCGGTGCTGGTTCGGCCCGGCGGACGTGGGTCTTAGCGGCCTTAGCCGAGAGCGGCGCTTTGCGGGCGCGCTGCTTGTCGAGCATGGTGGCTACTGCCAGGAGGAGCTGTTCCAGCGGCGTCTTGATGGCCCAGGCGTCGCCCTGCTGGCCAGGGTCGAAGGGCTCGAGCAAGAACTCCGCGGCGTGATCACTTTCCAGCGTGCTGAAGATGCTCATCACCGCCTCTTCGCCCAGCTTGTCCTGAAAGCTCGCCATGACGACGTGCCGATCTTTAACCGCGATCACGGCCTCCTCGCCGCCGATCAGCAGGTAGAGCCGGTACGATTCGGGTTTTTGCGTCAGGGTCACCAGCAGATCAAACAGCGTAAACGCCTCAAACGTCCCCGAAGCGTGGGTCTTGTGGGGGGTGCGGTGTTTGAGCTGGTCGCTGACTATCATGGGGACCCTTTCACGCGGTAAGTAGTGCGGTCGGCCCGGTGGCGGACAAGCATCACGGCTCACGAGCCCGGCTTCACTCCTTCACCTGATTATGCCAGACGACTTCTTACAAAAAACTTACCGCTGCTGAGACCGGCCCAGCGGCGCACGAAGTGTGCCTACTGAAGCCGCAAGTTCGACGTCCCTACGCCGCAGGCGGGACGGTCACAGGGGTATAATTAGTCCGCAGAATCGAGTTGCGATATCAGCTCTTCACACTCACCTTTGAGGACCTTTAGATCGACCTTGGCGAGTCCCCAAACCAGCTCGTCGTCGACGGTCGGATACTCATGAGTCAGGCGATTTCGGAAGTCGACGATTCGCCGTGCGCCAGTGATGGCAGCGAAGATGTTTGGCGCCTTGTGCGAAAGTGCCAGCACCGCCTCACCGATGATGGTGAACTCCCGCTCCACCGACGAACGAACGAGCCGGTTGCTAAGGTAGCTGTCGATCTGCATGCCGGAGATTGCGGCATCAATCGCGTCGCACGACTCAAGGATGTCGGCAAGGTAGGCGTGTGGCTCACGCGGCATAGAGTTGGTGCTTCGTCCGGTTGACATCGTCACGGATGTAACGGTTCTTGAGCGCGCCGACCATGACGAGGTCAACTTCGCTTCCGAGAATAGCGCGCAGCTCATCAAGCAGACCGAAGTAGGCGTCGGGCTTTTCGAACGGGTGCAGGGGTCCGAAGTCAACGAGGAAGTCGATATCACTGCGCCCGGGTTCGAAGTCATCACGGAGCACCGAACCGAAGACCTCGAGACGCGCGACATGAAAGCGCTCGCACGCACCGCGTATTGCATCCAGCCTGTCTTCGATCACGGCAACCACGAGATACCTCCGCCAACATTGTACCTGCTCGACCACGGCCCGCGCCATCGAACCCGACGCGCGGGTGTAGTCAAGGGGCAACCTGCTTGTGACAGTGCCCTCCGCTTACAGCGGTTTTCACAAATACTGAGTCGCCTTAGCGCAGGTATCATCTCCGCAAAGACGTCCTGCGAGTAAACCGCAGGATAGGCAACGATTCGTAGTCCTGCGAGCACCCGCAGGATCAAACCAGCTGATACCTGCTATGAGACGCTGCCAAAGCCGTATAATGAGTTGAAAGGGATGGTTATGACCCAGGTAACAGTCTGGAATGAGTTTCGGCACGAGCGCAAGAATCCGGTAGTAACTGCTATCTACCCCCAGGGGATGCACGCGGTGCTGGCTACGGCCTTGCGAGAGCAGGGCTTTACGGTGCGCACGGCTACTCTGGACGAGCCTGAGCACGGCCTGAGCGAAGCGGTGTTAAGCCAGACCGAGGTCTTAGTCTGGTGGGGGCACTTAGCCCACCATGAAGTTGCCGATGCGGTGGTGGAGCGGGTCAAGGCGCGGGTGCTGGCCGGGATGGGGCTAATCGTGCTCCATTCGGGGCACTTCTCCAAGCTCTTCAAGGCGCTGATGGGCACCAGTTGCGACCTTAAGTGGCGCGAGGCGGGCGAGATCGAGCGGCTGTGGGTCATCGAGCCTGCTCACCCGATCGCTGAAGGGCTGCCGGAGCTGATCGAGATCGCTCAGGAGGAGATGTACGGCGAGCGCTTTGATATCCCGGCGCCGGAGACACTGGTGCTGGCGAGCTGGTTTGCCGGGGGCGAACTGTTCCGCAGCGGCTGCTGCTATACCCGCGGCCAAGGCAAGATCTTCTACTTCCGGCCCGGCCATGAGACCTACCCGACCTACCATCTACCCTTGGTGCAGCGCGTGATTGCCAACGCCGTGCGCTGGGCCGCGCCGGGTCAGGGTCCAGTGCCGACCTTCGGACACCGTCCCGAACCGCTCTCCCCGCTAAGAGCTTTATGAGCGAGACCTTCAAAGTGGGCATTATTGGGGTGGGCGGCGTCTCGAACTCGCACTATAAGGGATACACGGCGGCAGGCGCCGAGGTGGTGGCGATTGCCGACATTAATCCGGCGGCGCTCGAGCGGCGCCAGCGCGAGTGGCGCGTGCCGAGGAGCTACACCTCCGCTGAGGAGCTAGTCTTAGACCCAGAAGTGCAGGCGGTTTCGATTTGCCTGCCAAACGCTTTTCACCACCCTGCTACGCTGGCCGCAGCGGCGGCGGGCAAGCACGTGCTCTGCGAAAAACCGATCTCACTCTCAATACAGCAGGGCGAAGAGATGATTGCAGCCTGCCGCCAGGCTGGGGTGGTGCTACAGATCGGCCATCACCTGCGCTCTAATAGCGCGGCGGCCTTTGCCAAACAGCTCATCGCTACCGGGGAGTTGGGCCGCGTGGCCTTTATTCGCTTGCGGCAGGCCCACGACTGGGGCGGCGAGCGGATGGTTAGAGACAGCTTCGGCAAACTGGCTAACTCCGGCGGCGGCACGCTGCTGGATAACGGCTGCCACATGATGGACTTGGCGCGCTACTTCGGCGGCGATGTGGCCGAGGTCTATGCCCGCGTCGCCACCCTGGGCTTTGCCGTCGAGGTGGAGGATACCTCACTGGTGTCGCTCACGTTCGCCTCGGGGGCACTAGGGAGCGTGGAGAACGCCTGGACGGCTACCGGCTGGGAGGAAGGGTTCTGGCTCTACGGCACCGAGGGGGCGCTGGAGTATACCAATCGCTACGGCGAGCCGGTGTTGCGGCACATCTTCCGCTCCTCGCCGGGAACCTCCTGGGGCGAGCCTGATCTAGCTACCTACCGCTTTGCCGGCCATAGCGCCCAGCAGCGCAGCGTCGCCGCCTTTTTGGCGGCCATTCGCGGTGAGCAGGCGGTGGTCTGTAGCGGCGAGGACGGCTTAGAGGCGGTGCGGCTGGTGATGGCTGGCTACGACAGCGCGCGCCACCGCCGCCCGGTCAGCCTAAGGCTGGCGGCAACCGAGGTGCTGTAGATCGTTGCTCGAGGTCGGTAGGAGCTTTTAGCCAGTAACAGAAAAATCCCTTGGACTCCATCCTGGTCATCGCGACCCTGAGGCAAAGCCAACGGGGAAGCGACCCATTCGACATGCTCAGGGCAAGCCTCGGGATAGGCATTTGCGGTAAACGATGGTTATCGGGGTTGCTTCGCGGAGCCTGTGCTGAGGGACGAAGTGCTCGCCACGACAAGGCGTAGTATGAGGCTGTGAGATGGCTGTTCGCCCTACTGCTGGTAGCCCAGTTTGCCGTGGCCGGCAGTCCTCAGGTGGTGCTGGTACTGAGCGGCGGTGCGGCGCGGGGGGCGGCCCACATCGGCGTGATCCGAGCGTTGGTAGAAGAAGGGGTGCCCCTGGACGCCATTGTCGGCACTTCGATGGGGGCTTTGGTGGGTGGGCTCTATGCGGCGGGCCTGGAGGTTGACGAGCTTAGCGCGGTGTTTGCCGAGGTCGCGCCGTCGACCGCGGTTGAGCTGCTGCTGCCGCCGCAGGGCGGGCTGCTGGACAGCACGCCGCTCGAGCTGCTCCTGTCCGCCTTGCTGGAAGAGCGGCAGCTTGGCGACACGCGCCTGGTGTTTTATCCGGTGGCTGCCGAGCTGCGCAGCGGGGAGGCACGGCTCATCTCAGACGGCTCGCTGGCGACAGCGATCCGTGCCGCGACCGCCATCCCCGGCCTGTTTGGTCCGGTTGCACTAGCCGGTGAGTTCTACTACGACGCCGGCATTACCGACTACGTTCCCGTGGCGCTGGCCCGGACGCTTCAGCCACAGGTGGTGATCGCCGTCACGGTTGGGCGAGAGGCGCCTTACGACCCCGCAAGTCTGCTCGCCAACTTGCAGCGAGTCCTGGGCACCGTAACCGCCAGCTTTACCGAGCCACAGCTAAGCGAAGCCGACGTGATCATCGTCCCCGAACTGGCCGAGGCCTCGTATATGGCTTATGACCGCGCTGCGACCTTTGCTGACGCCGGTTATCGCGCCGCGAGACAGGCCATGCCGGAGATCTGGGCAGCGCTAGAGCAGGCTGGCGTAGCTCGGGCGCCGCCCGGCGACCCACACCGCGGACTGGCCATCAACGATGGGTGGCGGGATCGGCTGGCTCTGGCGCGGCGCGAACTGGTCACCCGCGCGCGCCCCTGGCACTTCATGCTAGACCTGGGGCTAGGACCTGCCGACTACTTGGGCGGCATCACCCCTGCCGGCGCCCTGCCGCGCAGCGTGGCGCGGTTGGGGATGAATGTCGGTGGCGGCTTCTTGGACACCTGGCAGGTAGGGGTGAGCTATGGTCGGAGCCTGCTACAAGGCGATACCCTCGAGCTGCGGCTGCGCTGGCGGCCCCGCTTTGAGCTAGCGGGGGAGGCGCGCCTGCATAAAGACCTCAACGATCGCTGGAGGGTAGAAGCTGGTGTCGAGGTCGCCCCACAGGAAGGGGTCTGGCTGAGGGCGGTCTTGGCCGTGCCTGAGCCTACGCTCTACCTCACCGGGCGCAGCGAAGGCTTAGGTTACCGGCTCGAGTTAGGAGCGGCTCAACCGTTAGATTTTAGCTTCACGAGAGTACACCTCGATCTGCGCGGAGCGTTGGCTCAAGGCCATGTTACCTTCCGCGGACGGGCTTTCGTGGGGTTTGCCAGCGCCGCCGCGCCGCTTACTGAGCGCATCAGCCTGGGCTCGCGCACCGTGCTGCGTGGCTACCTGCCCGATCAGTGGGTCAGCCCGCTGGCAGTGGTAACTAACCTGGAGTTGGTCTACACGCCGCTCGCCGGGGTACCGGCGCTGGAGGTGGTCACCTTATCTCCCGCACTGTGGCTGTTCGGCGACCTCGGCTATGCGCCGGAGGTCGGCCTGGCCCCCTCGGTAGGGGTTGGGATTGGCCTGAGCGGCGCCTTTTTTGGCTTTCTGCCCTTTGATCTTGGCGTCGATCTCGGTTTTGGGCTTAACACCGGCGATGTGCGGCTAGCACTGCGCCCGGCCTTTTTCTATCCCGCACCCTGGCGGCCTTAGCACATGCCACAGGTCGAATAGCAGTAAGAAAGTGCCCCGTATCACAATGCCCCAGCCCTCCCCAAGCTAGGAGTTGCTGCCCGATGCGGCGTTGCCAGATAACCGACTCCGGGACCATGCAGAGAGCCTACAACAAGCCCTGAATGTTAAAGGCTACCGGACAACAGCGCCGCAGCCTAGGCTGCGGCTCGGTGGTGCGAGGAATGGGACTTGAACCCACACTCCTTTCGGAACCAGATCCTAAGTCTGGCGCGTCTGCCATTTCC
>Ga0208610_100069_pt1 | contig 45563 bp, 40 predicted proteins | sample SubbioR11Jul_8A2_FD_184815 | JGI IMG/M metagenome (GOLD analysis project Ga0208610, IMG submission 184815) | Serpentinite rock and fluid subsurface biosphere microbial communities from McLaughlin Reserve, California, USA - CR11Jul_8A2 (SPAdes) | ecosystem: Environmental > Terrestrial > Deep... | reverse complement strand
GGTAACGGGTTCCGTTTTGAGGTGCAAAACAGCAAAATCGCACTGCAAATCGCATATCGTTTGGTAAGCCATTTTATAACCGGGAAACTTTCAAATAAATGCCTTTGTCTCCTCAGAAACAAAGGCTCTTTTTTGTTGACACACATTCGAGGCAATTCAAAATCAATACTGTTTATGGACATAAGCTGAATATTATAGTTCGTAGGCGTGCGAAGGAGGCTTGACCTGCGCTGCAGGGATGGCTTGCCTGCAGAGATGACAGTTGTTGCAAATTGACTTAGGTAACACAAAATTATTACAATAATAGCATTGACGCGGGGGGGGGCTATGATATATTCTTCACTAGAAGGCAATTTTTCCTAATTGCAAGCCAAGAAAAAATTGCACGGGAACGGTCGCCGGAAAATATATTAGAGGAGTGAGGATGTCAATGAAGAAGAAATTCCGTATCGCGTCAATGTTGCTGACGGTGGTTCTGTTAATGTCTGCTTTTTTGACTCCGGTTGCCGCCGGGCAGGGGAATGGCAGGGGGCAAGAAAAGCAAAGCGAGCAGAAAATTCAGTACCTTGATGCAGAAGTACAAATTATTGATGGCCAACGGTGATTAAGGTTGAAATATCAATATTTTTTCAAGTTTATTGAAGGGGCGGCTTTATGGCGGACATGTTAATGGCAATTGGTTTTTTTGCCCTAGGGCTATTGTTATGGGCAATATTCTTTTGGGCTATTCCTGCTTATCTGGCAGATAAAATTATAAAGGCTTTATTCCCCACTTTGCATGCAAAGTCCGTGGGTCTCCGGTGGTGGCAAGAATATCTTTTCATATTTTCGCTGTTAATTATTATAATTCTATCACTTCTTCGCCTAGGGGTAGATACTTACTTGCAAATACCAACGTGGTTCCCATGGGCACCTGAGGGCTTGCATCATATGTATCACGAATTTTCGTTTCCAACACCGGTCGCCGTGTTTATTGGTCGATTTGCAGCCGTACTATATTTCGGCTGGAGGCCGGAGATTAGAAACCGCTCAAAATAAGTGCGAAATTTACACAAAAATTTACCTACTTGGGTATGCCAGATGCCATTTGGCCACGTCCTTAATCTAGCAAATCCTATAAACTTTGGGGGGTTTTTTGTGGACAAAGTGGATAAACAAATAAAAAAGTGTTATGAAGAAGACTTTAAGCCATTTTTAAACACCAGACTAGGGTTTTATCCTGGGATTTTCATTATAGTACTTATGTTGTCAATGGGGTTTTCGCTTGGCTGGAGATTAGTAGATGAGGTTTTCAGATTTCTTGGTTGGTAACATTACTAGGAGTAAATCAGTCGGTCTTGGTTTTAGTGATTAATTGGTGGTTGAGTAGATTTTGCTCAACCACCATATTTCATATTACTATTTTTAGCACTCAATTTTTCAATGGAATAGTTTAATTCCACAGAAAATTAATTCGCCATAAAATGTAAAATTCCTCTACGATTTAAGAACACAATAAGCAGTTATTCCTTTATTTATAAGGACAAAAAAAAGACGCGAAACCAAGAGTGACTTCACATCTTTTTTGGGGTCGAATTCTTGATTTTGCACCTCAAAACGGAACCCGTTATCCCGCAAGGGGGTTTATTTTTTTTGTAATAAGCAGGGGAAATGACAAAATATGGCGAAAGTTACGAGTTGAAAAGGGGAACGTTTTCTTGACCCATACCATCTTTTTTGGGGAGAAGGCAACCTATATCTTGCCGCCCATTGCCACTTGCTAATACAAGGCTGCAATTTTCTCATTGACCGCTTAAAAGTGTTAAAGCGAGTAAGGAGATATAAATCGTGTGTGTACAAAAGCTTTCCTATGAGGCGCGAAGCCTTTGGGCGAAGAAATCAAGGGACGGCAGTTTGTTTTGGTTGCCGTTAGTGACGCATATGGCGGATTCTGCTGCGGTTGCGCAAAAACTATGGGATCATTGGTTGTCCGAAGGCGCAAAACTGGCGATTGTCTCCGGACTGTTCCCCGCATATGCGGGAGATGATCCTGAAAGCGCCGAACAGTTGGCCAAGCAGTCATTTATGTTTTTGTCAGCAGTTCATGACCTTGGCAAAGCAACGCCAGTTTTTCAAGCAAAGAAAACCGTATGCAGTGAGTTAGACAGGAGGATGTTGGAGCGGATCCAGGAGAGCGGGCTTCCGATGAAGCCGACAGTATATTTTGCCCGCGCGGTTAAAACTCCGCATGCTTTGGCAACACAGCTTCTGCTGGAACATGCCGGATGCGATAAAAGTATTGCCGTAATCTTGGGTGCTCACCACGGAAAGCCTCCGGATAATGTTACGCTGATTAATTGCGGCATCGGTTCATACGCGGAAAATTTCCATCTGGGCAAAGAAGGTAAAGAAGCGTGGGTTGCCATCCAGCGGGAATTGCTTGATTTCGCATTAAATCTCTCTGGTTTTCCCTCAGTCAAGGAAATTCCAAAGCCAAGCATGGCAGCACAAGTTTTACTGAGTGGATTGGTTATTATGGCGGACTGGATTGCCAGCAATGAAGCACAGTTACCATATATTAGTTTGGAGGATGTACGGCTGCCGGACTCGAAAGCGCGTGTTGAATTAGCATGGGAATTGCTGGATTTGCCTTACCCCTGGGAAGCAGACAATCTGTGGATGCGTTCCGATCTTTATCGCGAGCGTTTCGCTTTTACGTCAAATACGGTACAATCAATTACAGCACAAGCGGCAGTCTCCATACGAACACCCGGCATTCTTGTCCTGGAAGCGCCGATGGGAGTGGGTAAAACTGAAGCTGCGCTGGTTGCCGCCGAAATATTTGCAGATAAAGCTAAACGTAAAGGGGTGTTTTTCGCTCTCCCGACACAGGCGACTTCTGACGGCATTTTTCCGCGCATCTTGAAGTGGGTTGAGCAACTGGATTCGGAAGAATTGCATTCCATGCGCCTTATGCATGGCAAGGCAGAGTTTAACGATGTGTTTCGAACTTTGACAGGCGGAGTGAATATTGGTGAGGACGAGGGTGGCGGCGTTATAGTGCACGGGTGGTTCGAGGCACGAAAAAAAGCTATGCTTGACGATTTTGTCGTGGGCACAATTGATCAGCTTTTGCTTGCCGCATTGAAACAAAAGCATGTGATGCTGCGCCATCTGGGGTTAGCCAACAAAGTCGTTATCATCGACGAATGCCATGCCTACGATGCGTATATGAGTCAGTACCTCAACATGGCGTTAAGCTGGCTCGGTGCATACCGCGTGCCAGTCATTGTGCTGTCAGCGACTTTGCCTGCCAAAAAGCGTCAGGAGGTAATTGGTGCATATCTGAACATTAAGTCTGAAAGTGCCGAGGTAAAACCTCAAACAGATGATCCTTTGGGAAGGAGCAGGCACACACAGGAACAGACGCCGGAGTGGATTTCATGCTCGGAGTATCCGCTTATCACCTTTACAGACGGAGATAAGATTGGTCAAATAACGGTTCCAACAGACGGAATCGTGCGGGAAGTGGAGTTACAGTTTCTTTCAGAGGACGCACTGTTGGAGAAGCTGGAGCAACTGCTCTCAGCGGGTGGCTGCGCGGGGATTGTAGTCAATACGGTAAAACGGGCACAGGAATTAACAAGGACAATGTCTGAGCATTTCGCTAGGGATGCGGTGCGGCTGCTGCACTCCCGCTTTCTTGCGCCGGACCGTGCGGAGAAAGAGAAAAAGCTGCTGGAAGAAATGGGGAAACCGGGTGCAAGCAGCCAGCGCCCAAACAAACGCATCGTCATTGGCACACAGGTGCTGGAGCAGTCGCTTGATATTGATTTTGATGTTTTGGTCACTGATATTTGTCCGATGGATTTACTGCTGCAACGCATCGGTCGCTTACACCGGCATGAGAGAGAACGGCCGGAAAAGCTGCGGGACGCACTTTGTCTGATTATCGGCTTAGACGGGGATAGTTTTGAAGCGGGTACGGAGGAAATTTACGGCACGTATTTGCTCATGCGCACAAAAGCGTGCTTGCCACATAGGCTTGTCCTGCCGCATGATATTTCAAAGCTGGTGCAAGATGTTTACAACGACGGCATCTCTCCTTTGCCTGAATCACCTGAGTATTTAAAATCAATTACTGAACATAAAAAACGTATAGCCGACAAAGAAAAGCGTGCTAGGGATTTTCGCGTTAGTCCTCCTTGGCTGGATGGTGATTTAAGTGGTTGGCTGAATACGTATGTTTCGGACAAAGGAGGAGAGGCAGCCGTTCGTGATGGTGATGAATCGATCGAAGTCCTGTTAGTTTGGAAGAAGAGAGACGGCAAGCTTTATTTTCTGCCCTGGATAGAAAATGAACATGAACTTTTGCAAAATGAAATTCCTAACGGAGAACAGGCACGTTCACTTGCTCGTTGTAGCGTTCGTTTACCTGCCATACTTTGCGCTCCCTGGATGATTGAGAACACCATTAAATTTTTGGAGGATCTTAACACTGACCAACTTTCCGAGTGGCAGAAATCACCGTGGCTCGCGGGCGAGCTGGTTTTGATTCTGGACGAAAATTTCTCGGCAACCCTGGGTGATTACCGTTTGGTCTATGATCAACAATTTGGATTGCTTCACGAAAAGGAGGACAAGCCAGATGCCCCAAAAGGAGTTTAACCTGTTGTATGAGCCGTGGATTCTGGTGATGAAGCCGGACGGCACAGTAGAAGAGGTTTCCCTGCTTGAATTGTTTCGAAGAGCGCCCGAGTGGCGCGGGCTTGCCGGAGAACTGCCGACGCAGGACGTGGCGGTGTTGCGGCTGTTGTTGGCAATTTTGCATGCAGTGTTCGGGCGGTATGATATTGAAGGAAGTTATGCTCCTCCGTCGTCGCCTGCTGCTGCTCTGGAACGCTGGAAAGCCATTTGGGATTTCGGTGAGTTCCCCATGAGAATCATTAAGGACTATCTGTTGCACTTTGAAGATCGCTTTTGGCTCTTCCACCCGGAGCACCCGTTTTATCAGGTGGCAGGTCTGGACAATGCGACCGACTATACTGCTGCAAAACTTAATGGGGAGTTGTCGGAAAGCAGCAATAAAATCCGTCTGTTTCCTCAGCGCACAGGGGGCGGCAAAAGTAGGTTGCGTTATTCGGAAGCCGCCCGCTGGCTGCTTTATGTCAATGCATTTGATGATACTTCAGCCAAACCAAAGGAGAAGGGACTACCTAGTCCCGGCGCGGGGTGGTTAGGTAAACTTGGGCTGATTACTGCAGTCGGTGAAAATTTCTTTCGAACGCTCTTGCTCAATCTGGTTTTTCTCAAAAACGGTGAAGACGAGCTTTGGGGTAAGGAAATGCCTATTTGGGAAAAACCGGTTAAAGCAGACGAACGAAGCAGCATTACGATGCCAAATAATCCATCTGAACTTTTGAGCTTACAATCGCGCCGCCTGTTGCTCAAGCGTGAGGGATGCTGGGTTATCGGGTTTGCACTACTAGGCGGTGACTTTTTCCCAAAGGAAAACGCATTTAGTGAGCAGATGACAGTCTGGAGAAACGCTGCAAAAAAGGAAAATGATCCGTTAGAATACCATCCTAAACGCCACGATCCTGCCCGCCAGATTTGGAGGGATTTTTCCACGCTCATTGCTCGAGGCGAAGGCAAGCATCGTGCTGGAGTTGTAAACTGGCTTGCTCGCCTGAAGGCTGACAACCACATTTCTCGTTCGCATTTCCGCTTTCAAACTGCTGCCGTTAAGTACGGTGATAAAGATTTTTTCGTTGATGATGTGTTTAGTGACTCAATTTCCCTTAATGCAGGCTTGTTGACTGCTTTAGGGGCGGATTGGATCAATCGTATTGTAGATGAATTAGAGGTCACAGAAAAGCTTACCCAGCAAGCAGGACGTCTGGCGCAAAACCTTGCCAAGGCAGCTGGCAATGCAGACGGTAAACAGCAAAGAGATGCTGCAAAGGGACAAGCATACTTCCGTTTGGATATACCTTTTCGCAGATGGTTGGAAAAAATCGACCCGGAGCGGGGCGAGATGGGTTCAGTCTGTGATCTGTGGTGGGAACAGGCAAGGCGCATTGTACGAGATTTAGGCAAAGAGCTAGTGGAGCAGGCTGGAACACGAGCGTTTGTCGGTCGCGTCTTAACGGAAAATAAGAAGGAGCAACGTTATACCGCGCCGGAGGCTTTTAACCGCTTTTTATATTACACATCAACTCGTGATGCACTGAAAGGAGGGAGATAAGAATGGCTGGGGAAGCAAAACAAGCAAGTACTTTTGTAAAACACAAAATCATCCGGATAGCAGAGAGCAAAAATGAATCCGCAGTTAAGGCGACACTGGCAAGATTACGACGCGGTATCGGTAAAACGCCTGGCAGTCTACCGGATCTATGGGAGATAACGCTGAGTGATCTGCCGGAAGCGTTGCAAGGCATTGGCGAAGAGCCGACACATGGTGAATGGGCGGTGCATACGGCGCTGACTCTTTATGCACTTCACCAACAGGGCAGAGATCCAAAAAAACAAAGCATGAATAGAGAAGGAGAGTTTCTTGGCACTGCTGTTCGGAGACTGCTCGAATATGACAAAAATAACGAAGATGCTGTTATGCGGCGTTTTCACGCAGTAGCAGTATCGGACAGCTTTGAGAGATTCTCCTGGCAATTGCGGGGGTTGATTCTGTTAATAAGGGCTAAAGATATCCCGCTGGACTACCCAGCGCTGACACAGGATTTGTATTGGTTTCAGTTTCCTGACAGGCGGGATGGCATACGTCTGAAGTGGGGGCAGGATTTTTACCGCGTCACGAGAAACGAAGAAATGAGCAGTGAAGGCTCAATAAAAGAAAAGGAGAATCATAAAAGTGGAGAATAATAGAATTTATGTGGATGTGCATGTCTTGCAGACAGTGCCGCCGAGCTGTGTCAACCGCGACGATACGGGCAGCCCAAAGACGGCTGTGTACGGCGGGATGACTCGCGCGCGAGTTTCGTCGCAGTGCTGGAAGCGTGCCATGCGGATGATGTTTAGGGAACTGTTGCCGTCCGAGGAGTTGGGAGTACGTACTAAGAAAATTGTTAGTATGGTAGCGGATGAAATTCGCAAGCTAGACCCAACGATTGATCCGGAAACGTCAGCACAGAGGCTCCTGGAAAATGCTGGGTTAAAGATCAAATCGTTTGAGAAAGGAACGGATGCGCTTTTTTTCCTGAGCATTGCACAGGCAAAAGCGTTAGCGCAATTAGCATTGACAGACCCCGAGGTGATGAAAGAGAAGCCTTCAAAGGAAGCTAAAGAAAAGGCGCAGAGAGCGCTAAAGCAGTTTCCCGCCATTGATGTCGCGTTATTTGGACGTATGGTGGCAGATGACCCTTCGTTGAATACTGACGCTTGCGCGCAAGTGGCACACAGCATTTCAACACACAAGGTTAGCAATGAGTACGATTATTTTACCGCTGTGGATGACCTCTCCGATGAAGATAACGCAGGAGCGGGCCATATCGGTACGGTGGAGTTTAACTCATCGACTCTCTATCGCTATGCGACAGTAGCTGTCCATGAATTGCATAAACAACTGGGAGAAGATACGATAGACTCGGTGAATAAATTTGTTCGTGCCTTTGTGTGTTCAATGCCGACAGGTAAGCAGAACACCTTCGCTAACCGCACCTTGCCGGACACGATATTGGTTACTCTGCGAAAGGATCAGCCGATTAACTTTGTAGGAGCGTTCGAAAAACCGATACAGGCAAGTGACGAGGGGTATGTGACTGGTTCAGCGAAAAGGTTAGTTGTTCATGCTATGAGAGTTTATAGTAGCTTTGCCAAAAAGCCGGCGTTTTCGCTGGTAACCGGTGAGCTGCTTGCCGAGTTGGGCAGTGAACAGTCGCTGGATGAATTGCTTAATTCACTTACAGAGGGGCTTCACAAGCTTCTAGAGAATGGTGGGGTTCGGTAATGAGTGCGCTGCTTTTGCGGTTGGCTGCACCATTGCAGTCATGGGGTGTAGACGCCAAATTTGAACGCCGCGGCACTGAGCGTGTCCCCACAAAAAGTGGCGTTATTGGTCTGATCGCTGCTGCACAAGGGCGTCAGCGCAATGAAAGCATGGATGACTTAAAATCCTTGCACTTTGGTGTACGTGTTGATCGTGAGGGGGTATTACTGCGCGATTACCATACGGCGAAAAACGAGAAAGTGTCGTATGTCACTAATCGCTACTATCTAACGGATGCAGTCTTTCTGGTAGGACTGGAGGGGGACGAAAAGCTTTTGTCAGGTATCGAGAATGCGTTGGTATCTCCGGCGTTTCCGCTTTTTTTGGGGCGCCGCTCCTGCCCGCCGGAAGGACAGGTTTCGCTCGGTATTCGTACGGGTAAAACCCTTTTGGAAGCGTTACAGGAAGAGACATGGTTGGTTAGCGATTGGGCTAAAAAAAGAGAGGCGCCCGAAGTTCATCTGCGTATTGTGACGGACGCAGGAGAAGAAGCTACAAACACCTATTTTCAGCGTGATCTTCCGGTTACGTTCGACCAGACGCACCGCAAATTTGGGTTTCGCCGTGTTTGTCAATCTGCCCCGCTCATTGTCTCCAATTCGCACAGCCGGCGCGCTGTTACGCTAAAGCCGACCGCGCACGAACCTATGACGGAATTAGAGGAGGCGTAGCCGATGTATTTGTCTCGTATTCCACTCAACGTGAAACGAAGAGATACGATGCGGGCGCTTGCTTTGCCGCATATAGTGCACGGCGCGGTAGAATCAAGTTTTCCGCTTAAATTGGACGAAAATCGTGAGCGCATACTCTGGCGTGTGGATTATGTTCGAGATACGTGTTATTTGCTGGTTCTCAGCGCTGAACAACCCGAATTTCTACATATTTCCAAGCAATTCGGTTATGAACATTTGGAGCGGAAATGGGAAACCAAAAATTATAACACGTTACTTGCCCGGCTTCAATCGGGGCAGGTTTGGCGGTTTCGCCTGCGTGCCAATCCCGTGCAGAGCAGTTTTAAAGAAAGGAATGAAACGTCAGGTCGTGGTAAAATTTTTGCCCATGTAACTCAGCAGCAGCAAAGGCGGTGGTTAATTGATCGAGCGCAGGCTTGCGGCTTTTCGCTGGGTGAAAACGCATTCAATGTTGTGCATACGGAGTGGAAGAAATTCCGCAAAACAAAAAGAAGCAGTCATGAGGTTGTATTGCGTTTAGTAGACTTTGAGGGGATATTGACCATAACTGATGCAGAAATCTTTAAGAATACATTGCTGTCCGGAATCGGGCGCGCGAAAGCTTATGGCTGCGGATTGCTGACGGTTGTGCGTTATGCAGGCGATCACGATGAATAACTTGCCAGGTATGAAAAAACCGGAATTACAGGCGCTGCCAACTGTCAGGGACAGGCTATCGTTCCTGTATCTGGAGCATTGCCTGCTAAATCGGCGGGATGGAGCTATCACCGTAATGGATGCGCGAGGTACGGTTCACGTTCCTGCAGCCTCGCTTAGTGTATTATTATTGGGTCCTGGTACAAGCGTTTCCCATCGGGCGATGGAGTTAATCGGCGACGCAGGAACTAGTATTGTCTGGGTGGGTGAATATGGTGTGCGCTATTATGCACATGGTCGCCCATTGACTCATTCCGCTCGCATGTTGATTCGCCAAGCGGAGCTGGTTTCCAATGTGCGGTCGCGGATAGCTGTTGCCCGTCAGATGTATCAACTGCGCTTTCCTAGCGAAGACGTTTCCACGCTGACGATGCAGCAACTGCGCGGGCGGGAAGGTGCACGAATCAGGGCAGCCTACCGCTATGCGTCCAAGCAAACTGGTGTTCCCTGGCACGGGCGGGAATATGACCCTGACAACTTTGACGGCAGTGATGCAGTCAATATGGCACTGTCTGCCGCGCACGCTTGCCTGTATGGTGTTGTTCACAGTGTCATCGTGGCTCTGGGATGTTCACCTGGCTTAGGTTTTGTGCATACCGGGCATGAAAGATCCTTTGTATACGATATCGCCGACCTCTATAAAGCGAAAATAACCATTCCTATAGCATTTGAAACTGCGGCAAAACAGCCGGAGGATATTGCTGCCGTTACCAGACGCAGGGTGCGTGATGTAATTTCGGACGGGCGTATTCTGGAACAAGCAGTGAAAGATATACGAAAGTTGCTTCTAGGTGATATGGTTTCAAAGGACGAGATTGAAACAGATGTCCTTCATCTTTGGGATGATAAAAATGGATTTGTTTCACACGCGGTTTCCTATGGCAAAGAGTTCGACGAATCTGATGTTGAAACTTTTGCAGACGGTTACGGCACGATCTTGGAGGATGAAGTGTGATTGTGATAACATTGACAGACTGTCCAATTGCATTACGCGGTGACTTGAGTAAGTGGCTACAAGAAATTAACACTGGTGTATACGTTGGACAAGTAAGTGCTAGGGTGAGGGATGAGATCTGGAAGCGAGTGAAAGAAAATACAAAGTCTGGCAGAGCAACGATAGTTTTTAGTACTAATAACGAACAACGCATGGATTTTCGTGTCCACAACACTGGTTGGGAGCCAATTGATTTCGACGGACTGAAACTCATGTTGCGACCCAGCCCTACACGCATCAAAAAACTAAGTGAACTGCGAATGGGGTTTAGCAATGCAGCCAGAATGCGAAAAGCAAAGGAGATGTCACGTAAAAAGGGTAGCGGTAAGCAGTTGCCGGAAAGGTACATCATTGTCGATGTGGAAACAACGGGCTTATCAGCGGCGGAACATGAAATCATTGAGATCGGTGCAATTCTAGTAAATGACCGTCAAATTGAAGCAAAGTTTCATTCTTTAGTAAAAGCAAAGACAATAATTCCGCAATTCATTGCAACCCTCACAGGTCTTTGCGACGGGATTTTGGAGCGGGAGGGCAGAGAACTTGCTGAAGTTATGCCAGAATTTCTTGTGTTTGCAGGCGATTTGCCTGTGGTATCACATAACGCAGATTTTGATTACGGATTTTTACGAGCAGCTTGTGAAAGCTGCAGTCTACCGCTGTTCTCTAATCAGCAGATAGATACTTTAGCGCTCGCAAGACGCCTAGTAGATGGTGTAAAAAATTATAAACTGGTAACACTTCTCAACCATTTAGGAATTGAGGTGAGCGGCGCACACCGCAGTACGGAGGATTGCTTCTCCACCAAGCAGCTATATGAAAAACTCATTGAAATTAGGCAATCCAGGAATTAGAAAGTCGCTTATTATAAGGGATCTTTTAGTCTGCTCCCCGCACACGCGGGGGTGATCCCGTGTAAAGGGGGTGGAACAGCATGAGCACTGCCTGCTCCCCGCACACGCGGGGGTGATCCCGTTGTGGGCGTTTACTGCTGGTGTAGGAGTAGCTGCTCCCCGCACACGCGGGGGTGATCCCAAGGTGACATATTAAAAGATATTAGCAAGGAGCTGCTCCCCGCACACGCGGGGGTGATCCTGCGTATAGACATTCCGTTGGCGGAGGTAAAGACTGCTCCCCGCACACGCGGGGGTGATCCCGTCTTCATCTGCTCTTCCGTTTCCGCCAGAGCCTGCTCCCCGCACACGCGGGGGTGATCCCGCTGCGCGCAGACTCGGGTTGGAGTCTCTAAGTCTGCTCCCCGCACACGCGGGGGTGATCCGACTGGCTGCGGTACTGGGTGACAAGGCAAGAGCTGCTCCCCGCACACGCGGGGGTGATCCCGGGCCTGTACCGATTGCCGCAGGACAAACATTCTGCTCCCCGCACACGCGGGGGTGATCCCCGCTGCAAACAGATAGGGATGGCAGACCAGTACTGCTCCCCGCACACGCGGGGGTGATCCCAGAATGCTCTAGCGCAACAAGGTTGGCATAAGCTGCTCCCCGCACACGCGGGGGTGATCCTGAGACTTGCCTAACCCCTGGTACTTTTGCGCCCTGCTCCCCGCACACGCGGGGGTGATCCCAGGGGCGAAGCCTGCGGCGTCAAAGTAAAATCCTGCTCCCCGCACACGCGGGGGTGATCCGTTGCGGTGAATCAATCCCTCCACGCACTGGCTCTGCTCCCCGCACACGCGGGGGTGATCCTAACAAAATCTGTATTCTCTCTAAGTTGTATTGCTGCTCCCCGCACACGCGGGGGTGATCCCTTTTAAAAGATATTTCAAATGGAAAGAAAGTTCTGCTCCCCGCACACGCGGGGGTGATCCTTCGGCAGATACAGTTCCACCGCCAGCTAAAGTCTGCTCCCCGCACACGCGGGGGTGATCCTGTAAAGCAGATTAAAACAAAAACAGGTACAGACTGCTCCCCGCACACGCGGGGGTGATCCCATTTTGACGTTACCGAGCGGTTTATGGGGACACTGCTCCCCGCACACGCGGGGGTGATCCGAGGTCAGATGGCCGCTTATTACAAGAACCATACTGCTCCCCGCACACGCGGGGGTGATCCCTGAATGTGCCAGGATACTGGGTTACAAAAACCCTGCTCCCCGCACACGCGGGGGTGATCCGGCGCTTATCGCCGACCTGCAAAGACAGAGAGGCTGCTCCCCGCACACGCGGGGGTGATCCTATGGCGCAACAGCAAGCAGCTTTCACGACATACTGCTCCCCGCACACGCGGGGGTGATCCTTACTTTAAAAACTGGTGAAGTTTTTTATGAATCTGCTCCCCGCACACGCGGGGGTGATCCTCCAGTCAGAATCCCGAAAATGTGTAGGTTCAGCTGCTCCCCGCACACGCGGGGGTGATCCTTAGTTTGCATTTAGAACGTAAAGTTGGAATTACTGCTCCCCGCACACGCGGGGGTGATCCCTTTAACCTTTTGCCCGATTATCACACATCACCCTGCTCCCCGCACACGCGGGGGTGATCCCTTTTTGTGATGTTCCAAGCACTGCCGCGACTTCTGCTCCCCGCACACGCGGGGGTGATCCGTAGCGAATTGTTCTGTTTTTCTGCCGTAGTCCCTGCTCCCCGCACACGCGGGGGTGATCCCTGGCAGGACAGCCCAGGCGCGATACGCGAACACTGCTCCCCGCACACGCGGGGGTGATCCTCTCCTTGACCTCTACACCTTTTGAGATTGCATCTGCTCCCCGCACACGCGGGGGTGATCCCAGAAGTGCAGAACCTAAAATATGATTATAGTTCTGCTCCCCGCACACGCGGGGGTGATCCCGTTAAACCTCGTTTCATCAGATTATTCCAAAGCTGCTCCCCGCACACGCGGGGGTGATCCTGAGAGGTCAAAATATTTATGAGGGGTTGCAATCTGCTCCCCGCACACGCGGGGGTGATCCTGGTGAGCACGTCTACTTTAAGGTTTCCAAATACTGCTCCCCGCACACGCGGGGGTGATCCTATCAATTGCACCGTTTATCATGCTTTGCATAACTGCTCCCCGCACACGCGGGGGTGATCCCACTTGATAAAATCAAAGGTGATGTTAAAATCACTGCTCCCCGCACACGCGGGGGTGATCCTTGGCGTGTGTTGTCAATTCGCTTGCAAGTGCCCTGCTCCCCGCACACGCGGGGGTGATCCTCGGCACGCACAACACAACAAACGAAGGCACAGCTGCTCCCCGCACACGCGGGGGTGATCCTATTCTTCGCCGGGTCCAGGTAAGTATTAATAACTGCTCCCCGCACACGCGGGGGTGATCCTATGTCAGGTGTTAGTTTGCTCGCCCGCCAGGTCTGCTCCCCGCACACGCGGGGGTGATCCTCCCGTGACGTGCCGTTGAACACCGCGTTCGCGCTGCTCCCCGCACACGCGGGGGTGATCCCGATGTAGGACAGGGTATGCCTGGCGCATTGATCTGCTCCCCGCACACGCGGGGGTGATCCCCGTTTCGCCCGCGTCCGCTATCGCAACGGCGCCTGCTCCCCGCACACGCGGGGGTGATCCGGCGATAAGCGAGGCAATGCAGGCGCTGAACGACTGCTCCCCGCACACGCGGGGGTGATCCGTGTTCGACTGGATTCCACGTATCCGGCTCTATCTGCTCCCCGCACACGCGGGGGTGATCCTGGCGGAGTCAACCAGAAAGAAAGTCTACATAGCTGCTCCCCGCACACGCGGGGGTGATCCCACAACGAGTTTAAATGTGTTGTCAGGGTAGGGCTGCTCCCCGCACACGCGGGGGTGATCCCTGACAGGACAAGACTAGCTCTTGACCGACTAGCTGCTCCCCGCACACGCGGGGGTGATCCTTCATCTACCCGCTCAAACACAAGCCTGCCTTTCTGCTCCCCGCACACGCGGGGGTGATCCTGGGTGCGGGGCTATAACACTTTATACACAGAACTGCTCCCCGCACACGCGGGGGTGATCCTAATCCGGGGAGCAGTAAGGATAATCAAACCGACTGCTCCCCGCACACGCGGGGGTGATCCTTGGGCAGGTCAATTAGGCGATGGTACCACAACCTGCTCCCCGCACACGCGGGGGTGATCCCCTCCGGCAAACCTATCCCCTATCCCGTCTATCCTGCTCCCCGCACACGCGGGGGTGATCCCTCCTTCAGCACCCGCAGCACCGTCACCGCAAACTGCTCCCCGCACACGCGGGGGTGATCCCCTCCAGCATTGCCGCCGGAACAGTGGCGGCTTCTGCTCCCCGCACACGCGGGGGTGATCCTTCCGGCGCTGGGCGTACTACATCAACAGCGAGCTGCTCCCCGCACACGCGGGGGTGATCCCTTAAAATTATCTGATATGTCTCCTATATCTTTCTGCTCCCCGCACACGCGGGGGTGATCCTGGAAGTGTATTTAAGCCTGCAGCCGGAAATGACTGCTCCCCGCACACGCGGGGGTGATCCTGGCGGCGGCCTCAGATATGGTCAGGTATGCCTCTGCTCCCCGCACACGCGGGGGTGATCCCTTCCCGCCTTCAGGTAACAATTCCCTTACCCTCTGCTCCCCGCACACGCGGGGGTGATCCCTGGGAAGGCACAAGTTGTCCCGTTACAACGAACTGCTCCCCGCACACGCGGGGGTGATCCTCTTGATATCATCATCAGGAATGCCGGATTCCACTGCTCCCCGCACACGCGGGGGTGATCCTATTATGATGCCATGGTCAAGTACCAAAGGGAACTGCTCCCCGCACACGCGGGGGTGATCCGAGGCTGCCGCTCTTTTTAGTGGCCAGATCTTCCTGCTCCCCGCACACGCGGGGGTGATCCGATAAAAAGTTACGTTCTTTAAACTAAGATCCTCTGCTCCCCGCACACGCGGGGGTGATCCTAATTCCTCATAATTCTCTATGCTGTAACCTCTCTGCTCCCCGCACACGCGGGGGTGATCCTTTGCACTCACCGATGCTATCGTTCAGCTGGACGCTGCTCCCCGCACACGCGGGGGTGATCCCGGCGGCGACGAAATTCAGGTCCGCCCAGGCGACTGCTCCCCGCACACGCGGGGGTGATCCCATAACGGATCGCAGGCTAAGTAGCGAGCTATGCTGCTCCCCGCACACGCGGGGGTGATCCTTGTCCGGATAGAATATAATTACCGAAGGGAACCTGCTCCCCGCACACGCGGGGGTGATCCCAGTGGCGACAAGTTCGCAGTCATGAAGAAAGGCTGCTCCCCGCACACGCGGGGGTGATCCCAATGGAGCAATACAGATAACGCAAGCCAACATCTGCTCCCCGCACACGCGGGGGTGATCCCTTTTGCCCTCTTAGCTTCCTCACTTGTCATAAACTGCTCCCCGCACACGCGGGGGTGATCCCATGCTTGGGATTGGTCACAGCCCACAAGAAGCCTGCTCCCCGCACACGCGGGGGTGATCCTTTCAATGGTGCTTGTAGTGGGTTCTTTTCAGCCTGCTCCCCGCACACGCGGGGGTGATCCTGGATGGTTGCAATGGAAGCTGCTGAAAAGGCACTGCTCCCCGCACACGCGGGGGTGATCCTGCTTTGCGAGGGCAACATGGACGAGCTGCTGGCTGCTCCCCGCACACGCGGGGGTGATCCTGGTGGCAAACCACGCCACAAAGTCAGCCTGCGCTGCTCCCCGCACACGCGGGGGTGATCCTAATTTTCGTTCGGGGCATATTCGGCAACTGCCCTGCTCCCCGCACACGCGGGGGTGATCCTTGGTGGTAAAGGTTGCGTTAATCGCGAAAAACCTGCTCCCCGCACACGCGGGGGTGATCCGGCGTTACAGAGTGGCGGGACTTGGTGAATGGGCTGCTCCCCGCACACGCGGGGGTGATCCCATAATGATCCATTATCAACTGTGATTGATGTTCTGCTCCCCGCACACGCGGGGGTGATCCCTGCTGAAGAAGCAGTTGGATCAGCTTTTGATCCTGCTCCCCGCACACGCGGGGGTGATCCCATGTTCAGATGGTTTAATATGTTCCGGCATCCCTGCTCCCCGCACACGCGGGGGTGATCCCGGCTTACCGAGTTCTGGCTGCGGTTTAACCCCCTGCTCCCCGCACACGCGGGGGTGATCCCAACGGAAGAACACTTAATGTCTTTCAAGCCCTCTGCTCCCCGCACACGCGGGGGTGATCCTATAATCCATATTTTCACTACCTAGCGATTCTACTGCTCCCCGCACACGCGGGGGTGATCCTCCGTGCTTGGCAAGGTAGGTCTCAGCCTCAACCTGCTCCCCGCACACGCGGGGGTGATCCTGAGCGAGGCCACACATTTTATCGTTTTTGATCCTGCTCCCCGCACACGCGGGGGTGATCCCGAGGGGACATCAGGTAAAAACAACCAGGCTAACTGCTCCCCGCACACGCGGGGGTGATCCTACTCTTCATTTAGTTCTTCCGGGTCTGGGCGGCTGCTCCCCGCACACGCGGGGGTGATCCCATGGGGATTTTTGCTTGGTAATCGGTGCGGCGCTGCTCCCCGCACACGCGGGGGTGATCCTGGTATGCCGCTCGCCGCCGACAAGTACATCAGCTGCTCCCCGCACACGCGGGGGTGATCCTACGAGGTCCTGCTTCAACTCGTCGTAACGCTTCTGCTCCCCGCACACGCGGGGGTGATCCGTTGACGGGGTGTTGCATTTTTACGATAATGCGCTGCTCCCCGCACACGCGGGGGTGATCCTTTTTGCGCATAATTCCTAATTATATCCCAAGGCTGCTCCCCGCACACGCGGGGGTGATCCGAACTCGCACGCATAATCCGGGCGTCGAAAACGCTGCTCCCCGCACACGCGGGGGTGATCCTAAACATGTGGTGGACGGACACAGTTCGCTTTCCTGCTCCCCGCACACGCGGGGGTGATCCTTATGATGTGATGCTTGGTACAGACAGGGGTTTCTGCTCCCCGCACACGCGGGGGTGATCCTATTCTCCTGCCATTAAGTTTCCACCTCCGTTGCTGCTCCCCGCACACGCGGGGGTGATCCCGATGGCGATAGGCGTTGAATGCTTGTCCAGGTCTGCTCCCCGCACACGCGGGGGTGATCCTTTTTCGCAGTGTGTTTTTTAGTTCTAGATTTTCTGCTCCCCGCACACGCGGGGGTGATCCTATCGCGTCATTGCATTCCTGCGGGTTCATTTTCTGCTCCCCGCACACGCGGGGGTGATCCTTAAAAGGGAGGTCATTTTTACGGCGAAAAATCCTGCTCCCCGCACACGCGGGGGTGATCCCTTGTATTCTCTTTCATAGACGAATCGGATAAACTGCTCCCCGCACACGCGGGGGTGATCCCTTCTTTGATAAAGTGCCTATATTCTTTACGAACTGCTCCCCGCACACGCGGGGGTGATCCTACATCGAAAGCAATTGTGCTTGGTGTATGCTACTGCTCCCCGCACACGCGGGGGTGATCCTAAATTATTTAGCAAAATGAGCGGAAAGAAACTCTGCTCCCCGCACACGCGGGGGTGATCCTACTAAAGGCGTGACCCTTCAGCTTAGAAGCAACTGCTCCCCGCACACGCGGGGGTGATCCTTACCCAGAACACCTACACGAAATCATCGCTACCTGCTCCCCGCACACGCGGGGGTGATCCTATGCTGTATTACATTATCGGCGACGAGGTAATCTGCTCCCCGCACACGCGGGGGTGATCCGCGGCCAGCCGGGAGCCTCATCCCGGCAGAAGGCTGCTCCCCGCACACGCGGGGGTGATCCCCCAAACCGGTTTTCTTGTGCGTAATTTTTTTGCTGCTCCCCGCACACGCGGGGGTGATCCTCCGCTCTCTCTTTGCTGCGCGGGCTTCGGATTCTGCTCCCCGCACACGCGGGGGTGATCCTGCGGCCGGGCAGACTGTCACAAGCTCAGACAGCTGCTCCCCGCACACGCGGGGGTGATCCTGAGTATGACATCCTCGGCAAACACACAGGCGTCTGCTCCCCGCACACGCGGGGGTGATCCCCGGATGGCTTTCGCAGCAGCACGCAAAGCATACTGCTCCCCGCACACGCGGGGGTGATCCCCACAGCAGGCGCAAGCAGCTGAGCGGCAGCATCTGCTCCCCGCACACGCGGGGGTGATCCGAAGCCATCTCTATCCTCGAAGACACCCAAACCCTGCTCCCCGCACACGCGGGGGTGATCCTATTTCCCTCCCGGTCAGTAAAAAGCACACATCCTGCTCCCCGCACACGCGGGGGTGATCCTAAGGCTGTAAATACTAAATAAGGAGGTTGGGTCTGCTCCCCGCACACGCGGGGGTGATCCTGTCTTGGGCAAGTGATAGAGGTCAACCTGGACCTGCTCCCCGCACACGCGGGGGTGATCCTTCCCCGTTGACTTTGAGATTCGTCTGCTCGGCCTGCTCCCCGCACACGCGGGGGTGATCCGTGGTGCGGGCAGGGAGCACAGTGGCTTACCAGCTGCTCCCCGCACACGCGGGGGTGATCCCATCCGGTGAGAGGTGTCAGTGAAATCTTCCACCTGCTCCCCGCACACGCGGGGGTGATCCTTTTCGCGCGTGTTCACATAGTGAAATAACGTCCTGCTCCCCGCACACGCGGGGGTGATCCTATCAAGCACATCCACGGAGGGGTCTGCTCTCCCTGCTCCCCGCACACGCGGGGGTGATCCTAAGGCGATTGGAACAGGAAATGAATCTGAAATCTGCTCCCCGCACACGCGGGGGTGATCCCGGAGAGACGATGAACAGGTCGCGAGAAATGAGCTGCTCCCCGCACACGCGGGGGTGATCCCTCCAAAGACGCCTGCCAGAAGCGCGGATACCACTGCTCCCCGCACACGCGGGGGTGATCCGTTATACCCCGGCTGCTTTTGCACCCTACTCCCCTGCTCCCCGCACACGCGGGGGTGATCCTTGTATCCCAGCGTGTGCCAATTTCAATACGCGCTGCTCCCCGCACACGCGGGGGTGATCCCTTCCTGCTCTGTGGCTGCTGCTCGCAGAGGCTCTGCTCCCCGCACACGCGGGGGTGATCCTCGTGATTTCGGTAGGGTAAAGGATACCCTGGACTGCTCCCCGCACACGCGGGGGTGATCCTGAGTTGAGCGCTAGGTCGGATACTATTTTGACCTGCTCCCCGCACACGCGGGGGTGATCCCTACATTAATACTTCGGTCGATAAAGGGGTCGGCTGCTCCCCGCACACGCGGGGGTGATCCTGGCCAGTGACAGCTCCAGAAATCCGGAGACGGCTGCTCCCCGCACACGCGGGGGTGATCCCAAGGCTTGCGCAAGACGGGCAAACTTATTCGGCTGCTCCCCGCACACGCGGGGGTGATCCTCAGTATCAGCTCGCCCTCAATCCGCGCCGGGACTGCTCCCCGCACACGCGGGGGTGATCCAACGGGTGTACGCCGTCAGGTCGGCAAAGTCAGCTGCTCCCCGCACACGCGGGGGTGATCCCCTGCCCTGCCCGAATCACCGCCGTACAACCACCTGCTCCCCGCACACGCGGGGGTGATCCTTGCATTGTCAGTTCTGTAAAATAAGTGGTGGTCTGCTCCCCGCACACGCGGGGGTGATCCGTATACAAGCGCTCTATAGCTGTGCTGGGCACGCTGCTCCCCGCACACGCGGGGGTGATCCTCTATCACCGTCACCGTCAGCGAACAGGCAAACCTGCTCCCCGCACACGCGGGGGTGATCCTCGTCACCACGCCTCCTAGAAAAGACGCAAGTACTGCTCCCCGCACACGCGGGGGTGATCCAGTGGAGGAAATAGCATGAGCGGGGGTGATATGCTGCTCCCCGCACACGCGGGGGTGATCCCAGGAGTCACGTGCACTAGATATCGCCGCATGGGCTGCTCCCCGCACACGCGGGGGTGATCCGCGAGAGCCGTATAATTAAAGCCTGTAAAAGGAGGTAGCCGCCTATGATGATTATTATTTTCCTGCTCTTGTTGCCTGTCATGATATTACTTGTAGCCGCAAAGGACGCATAAAGAGAGAGCCTGCTCCCCGCACACGCGGGGGTGATCCTACATACCATAGGTCTTGTCTGCGATGCGTGGGCTGCTCCCCGCACACGCGGGGGTGATCCGGTATATGGAAGCTGTTGATTCAGCCGGGAAAGCTGCTCCCCGCACACGCGGGGGTGATCCCAAGAGATTGACTATGACGGCGTACTCCGCGCTCTGCTCCCCGCACACGCGGGGGTGATCCCTGTACAGTTGTTGCTGGTAAACCAACAGAGTCTGCTCCCCGCACACGCGGGGGTGATCCTAGTTCCCACAAGTATTACCAGAGCCTCACATTCTGCTCCCCGCACACGCGGGGGTGATCCTATACTTTATACGCTGCGCAAGGCGCAATAGTTCTGCTCCCCGCACACGCGGGGGTGATCCTGACCGCGACTATAACAAGTTTGGATTCGCCATCTGCTCCCCGCACACGCGGGGGTGATCCCGAGGTAGGTGCAACAGCTTGCCCTGGGCGGCTCTGCTCCCCGCACACGCGGGGGTGATCCTTCAATGATGTTAGGCAATAAATCCACCTCCTCCTGCTCCCCGCACACGCGGGGGTGATCCCGTTGTCCACGATAGTTGACCACATACCAAGGACTGCTCCCCGCACACGCGGGGGTGATCCTGCGAATCACCTCCGGCAATTGCGCTCCAAGTGCTGCTCCCCGCACACGCGGGGGTGATCCTCCTTTTGCCCGCTTCAGTCCGTCTTTGGTGGACTGCTCCCCGCACACGCGGGGGTGATCCCCCCTGCCAAGTGGGTTTCGATGTTGAACGCGGCTGCTCCCCGCACACGCGGGGGTGATCCGGCGTTTGGCTGGTACTACCGTTCCCTTCGACACTGCTCCCCGCACACGCGGGGAAAAAGGCGAATTGGTTATTACTTCTAACGGCAACCTTATTGCACTGCTCTCTGATGTAAACGAAAGCAATCTGGAGGATTACTTGCGCAATGTGCGCCGAATTCGTGGTACATTGGCAGTCAACTCTATTCAAAAACGCTCTATGGTCTGGATCAAATACCTGCAGACGAGATCGATGCTGAAATAATAGAAGTGAGACGGCATCGCCCGCGATGAACATTGTGTTTGATACGAATGTATTGGTTTACGCGCTACTTAAAGCCCAGAGCGATGCCGGAGGTAACGTCGGGAACTGTAAACGTTGTTTATGATTCCCGGATTCTGTCGGAGTATCGTGATGTGCTTTGTCGTCCAAAGTTCAGATTTGAGAAGTTTGAAGTCGAGGCGATCTTAACTCAGATCGAGGCCGAGGGAATCCTGGCTGTAGCCAAACCCTTGCAAGTGGAATTGCTAGAAAGGGATGACGAGCCCTTTCTCGAGGCGGCTCTTGCCGTTAATGATACGGTCCTTGTCACAGGCAACAAAAAAGATTTCCCTTTGCCTTCCGGCAGCCGAATTTCTGTTTTCGGCCCAGGGGAGTTTGTAGTTTATTGGCGAAAGAAACAAGGTATTTTTTAGCGTTTGTCATGTTAAGTTGTCCTCTGCGCGTGGCGTGGATTCGCAATTTTTGATGTTGACAGTGCATGCGGGCACAGGTAAAATGTTACTAGATGTCGTGGCCAACTATTGACCGACTGGTCGGTCGGCAGTTGGCGGAGGAGGAAGATGATGAGGAAGAGGATGTTTTGCTGGGTTGCGGTGGGTTTGTTGATGCTGTTTGCTAGTGGTTGCGGACGCAGCGGAGCAGAGCCGGTGATAGAAGAGGAAGCTGTGTCGGTGCAGGTTGAGCAGGCGACTTTAGGTTCTATCCGCGAGACAGTTGCTTTTAGCGGTGAAGTTGCTGCCGGCAGTGAGGTGCAAGTGATGCCGAAGGCGGGGGGGCGGATTATCCGGGTGACTGCGGCGGTAGGCCAGGAAGTGCGCAAGGGAGAGTTGCTTGTAGAGCTGGAGGCACGGGAACTGACGATGGCCGTTAGGCAAGCCGAGGCGGCTGTGGAGATGGCCAGAGCCAATCTGCAAAACGCTAAGACCGGAGGAGCGCTTGCGCAACTGCAGGCGGCTGTTCGTCAGACGGAGGCGAGTTATAATAATGCTCAAACTATACTTAGACGGATGGAAATGCTTTATTCTGAGGGAGCTATTGCCCTTCAACAGTTGGAGAGCGCACGCCTGCAGGTAGAGGTGGCGGGAAGCCAAGCTAGCTTGGCACGAGAGCAGTTGGCCATTTTTGAGCGTGGCGAGGGTCAGGCACAGGTTTTAGAGGCTCAGGTTCGTCAGGCGGAAGTGGGGCTGGAAATGGCGCAGTTGAATTTGAGTAATGCGCGGATTTTATCGCCGGTGTCTGGCTTAGTTGTTGCGATTACAGCCGAGCCCGGCAATTTGGCTTCACCCGGTTTGCCGCTAGTGACGCTGGCGGGTTTGGACGGCGTAACGGTTACGGCTAGATTGACAGAGCAGGCTGTTGGGCTATTTTCGCTTGGCATGGCTGTAGAGGCGGAAGTGCCGGCAATAGGAGTGACGTTGCAGGGAGAGGTGCGAGAGGTTGCACCGGGGGCTGTGGCCGGCAACAGGTCTTTTTTGGTTAAGGCACAGGTGCCTGCGGCCGATGGTCTGCGGGCAGGAATGTTTGCACGTCTGCGGCTGGTGGCGGCGGAAAGCGCTGGGGCGGTGCTGTTGCCACGAATGGCGGTGCTGGAGCAGGAGGGACGCCATTTTGTTTTTACGGTGAAAGACGGGAAAGCGGTGCGCCGTGAAGTAACGGTAGGTTTGCAGGATGAGCAATTTACTGAAATCCTTACTGGTTTTGCTGCCGGAGAGAAAGTTATTACTGCCGGGCAGCAGTTCCTGGAGGACGGCACAACGGTGCGGTTTGAAGAGGGGGGAGAAATTTGAGCATCCCTTCTTTAGCCATCAAACGGCCGGTGGCCGTGTTGATGGTGATTTGTATTGTGCTGGTACTGGGCGCTTTTGCTTTTGTTAATCTGCCGGTCGATTTGTTGCCGGAGATGAGCTTTCCCATGATGGCTGTCTTTACCGCTTATGAGGGCGCGGCGCCGGAGGAGGTGGAGGCGATGGTGACAAGGCCTCTGGAGGAGGTGTTGGCTACCGTGCCGGGGATTGAGCGGATTACTTCCACCTCCGGGCAGGGGTCGGCAACGGTGATGCTGGAGTTTTCTTGGGGTGCGGATTTGGACCTGTTGGCGCTGGATGTGCGCGAAAAAATAGATCAGGTTAAAGGCATGCTGCCTGATGAGGTGCAAACACCGACGGTTTTCAAGTTTGATCCTTCCATGATGCCGCTGCTTTGGCTCTCGGTGGCGGGAGACGTTTCTCCTGTCGAGCTGAAACGCGTGGCTGATGAACTGGTGAAACCGCGCTTGGAGCGGATTGAAGGCGTGGCTTCGGCGGCAGTGACTGGTGGTGTGGAACGAGAAATTCGCGTACTTGCCGATCCCTCGCGATTGGCGCATCACGGTTTGACATTGGAGCAACTTGGGCAATTATTGCGCATGGAAAACCTGAACGTTTCAGCCGGCCGGTTGGCAGAGGGCGGCAGAGAGCTGCAGGTTCGCTCGCTCGGCGAGTTTGCCAGTCCTGCTGAGTTGGAAAATTTGGTGCTGAGGACGACTCCCGCCGGGACGCTGTATCTGCGGGACGTGGCAGAGGTAAAGGACGGCTTTACTGAAGAGCAGCAGTTGACGCGCTTAAACGGCAAACCAGGTATTTCTGTAGCCATCTATAAGCAGTCTGGGGCTAATACGGTCATGGTCTCCGCAGCCGTGAACGAGGCGCTGCAGAATTTGGCAGGCGACCTGCCGCCGGGAACAAAGATCGGCGTTATCTTTGACCAGGCTGAGTTTATCAACAGTTCGATAGGCAATATGTTGAATATGGGTCTGTCCGGGGCGGCGTTGGCACTGCTCGTACTGTTCCTTTTTCTGCGCAATTTGCGCAGCACGCTGGTGATTGGTTTGGCGATGCCTGTCTCGATAGTGGCTACTTTTGTGTTGATGTTCTTTAATGGTCTGACGCTGAATCTGATTACCTTGGGCGGACTTGCGCTCGGTATCGGCATGATGGTTGATAACGCCATCGTTATTTTGGAGAATGTTTTTCGTTTTCGCCAGCAGGGGCTTAGCGGCAAGGAGGCGGCCATTGCCGGCAGTAATGAGGTGGCTGGCGCTATTGTGGCAGCTACGTTGACTACGGTAGTAGTTTTTTTGCCGGTTATTTTTGTGGAGGGTATTGCCTCGCAGATTTTCAGCTCCATGGCTTGGACGGTTAGCTTTTCTCTGCTGGCTTCTTTGGCTGTGGCGTTAAGCGTGGTGCCAGTGCTTTCTTCACGGCTGTTGAAGATAGCAGGAAACGGCGGTGGGCTTTCGCAGCGCTTTGGCAACTTCTTTGACGGAGTTGACGCCTTTTATGGACGAATGTTGCGTTTTTCGCTTAGGCGTCGCAAGCTAGTGGTCGGCGTACTCGTCAGCTCGTTTATAGGCAGTCTGGCGCTTGTGCCGCTGGTGGGGACGGAATTTATCCCCGGGATGGATGATAATTGGCTGATGGTCAATGTCAGGCTGCCTGACGGTGCTTCCCTGACAGAAACAAAGCAGATCGCACTTCGACTAGAAGATCAGTTGTCCCAGGTGGAGGAAGTACGCGACACCTTTGTGACTATTGGCGCTTCTTCCGGGATGGGTGGAGGAAGCGGAGGAGCACAGCTTAATCGTGCTACTTTGGAAGTGCGCTTGAAAGAGCGGGGAGAACGAAAATTTGACAATAATCAGATGGCCGATAAAATTAGGGCTTTGACTGGGACGGTGGCAGGAGCGGAAATCAGTGTGCGCCCTTCGCAGAATATGAGCATGGGTGGCGGCGGCGCACCAGTCGACATTTTACTCAAAGGAGATTCCCTGCCGCTGCTAAAGCAACTGGCTGACCAGGTTAAAAGTATTGTGGCGCAGGTAGAGGGGACACGGGAAGTGGCTACCAGCTTTGACCGCGCCTGGCCTGAATTGCAGGTGAGGGTAGATCGCGAACAGGCTGCCGCTCTGGGTATTCAGTCGGCTGCTGTGAACAACACACTGCGGACAGCGCTAAGCGGCCAGGTGGTTACTAGGTTGCGCGGCGACGGGCAGGAGGTGGACGTGCGTCTGCAAGTGCCCGCAGGGCTGCGAGAGAATATTGCTGACCTGCAAAGTTTGGAGGTATTCTCGCCGACCGGCCTGCGCGTCCCGCTTGGCGAGGTAGCCGAATTTAGTCAGGCGCTTGGCGCAGTAAGTATCGCTCGCAATGACCAGGTGCGGAGCGCAAACGTTACGGCTCAGCTATCCGGCCGCTCGCTTGGGCCTGTGGTGGCCGACATTAACAGGGAACTGGCGCTGTTAAGCCTGCCAAGTGGCTACTCAGTGGAATTTGTGGGCGAACAGCAGCAGATGGCCGAGTCGTTCGCTTCGCTGGGGATGGCGTTGGTGCTGGCTATTTTGCTGGTCTATATGATTATGGCGGCGCAGTTTGAGTCTTTGCTCCATCCGTTTATTATTATGTTTGCTCTGCCTCCTACATTTGTGGGTGTGGTGCTGGCTCTTGCTCTCACCGGTCGGACGTTGAACGTGCCGGCGTTTATCGGGGTAATAATGCTGGCGGGTATCGTAGTTAACAACGCCATCGTCCTAGTCGATTATATTAATCAACTGCGGGAGCGTGGAAATTCCTGCCGAGAGGCCATTCTTCTGGCGGGGCCGGTGCGTCTGCGGCCGATTTTAATGACTACGCTGACTACTGTGCTCGGTATGCTGCCCATGGCGCTTGGGATTGGTGCCGGCGCCGAAACGCAAGCACCGCTGGCTACGGCAGTCATTGGCGGGCTCTCGGTCTCAACCTTGCTGACGCTGCTGGTGGTACCGGTGATTTACAGCATTTTGGATGACCTGGGCGAGCGTTTGCGTAGCAAACGGCAGAAAACGGTGATGGGGGAGGCGGGAATATGAAGCTGAAGCTGGTTTTGGCAAAAAAAGCAGGGATAGTGGCTGTGGTTGTTTCGTTGTTGCTGGCGGTGGGTGCAGTTGCTCTGGCGGCAGGGGAGGCGCTTACTTTGCGGTGGGTGATGGAGCAAGCCCTGAAGAATAACCCGGTGACACGTTTGGCGGAGGTGCAGGCGGAGCAGGGGCGAGTTGGTGCGGAGCAGTTACGCCAAAGCGTGGACAGCGCCATTTATCAGTTAATCACTACCGGCACACTGCCGCCGAAACAGATGTTACTGGTTTATACAGGTTCGCTGGAGGCTGAGCAGTTGGAGACGCTGGCTCTGCACGGGAAGCAGGCTGCCCGCAATCTCTTGTTGTTGGAGACGCAGAGCAATTACCTAGAACTGTATCGTTCCTTTGACCGCCTGAAGTTGGCTAGGCAGGCTGAAAGGCGGGCCAGGGAACAACAAAGGTTGGCCGAAGTTGCTTTTGGGGCGGGAACGGTAGCCAGGAGCGATATCCTGACAGCCCAGGCACACGTGGCGGCTGCCCAGGCGCAGCTATTTTCTGCCGAAAGCAGCGTGCAGGCGGCGCAGGCAGCGCTTAATAAGTCCCTTGGTAGACCGCTCGCAGCTGCAATAGAGTTGCCGGGAGGGTTTAGCGTGCCGGAGCAAGAAACTCTTGATTTAGCAAAAGGGCTTGCCGGAGCGGAAGCCGGGCGGCTGGAAGTAATTGTGGCCAGAGAAACATTGCGGCTCGAGGAAAGAGAGCTTGAATACGCTCGGCATAGTCTTGACGATGCCGCTCAGCGTGGAGCAGAACTGGAGGCTGAGGAGGCGCGCCTGCAGCTGCGGATGGCGGCAGAGGCAGTCCGCTTGGAAGTCTTTCAGCTATATCACCGCTTGGCCGGCTTGGAAAAACAGTTGATCGCCCTGGAGCAGGGAGTTCGTGCTGCAGCCGAGGCACATCGCTTGGCAGTCTTACGTTACCAGGCGGGAGCAGGAACACAGTTTGAGGTGACTGTTGCCGAAGATGCTCTGGCAGAGCGGGAGCAGGACTTGTTACATGCCCGTTACGAAAGTTACCTGGGTTATCTCAGTTGGCGGCTGGCTACCGGCCAGTCGCTGGAATGAAGGTGTGATGATGCAAGAAATAAGCGAAAAGAAAGCCCGAATTTTAGCGGCGGCTATGGATATTTTTGGTGAACGTCCCTATGACCAGGTAAAAATAGAAGATATCGCCGAGCGCGCAGGCGTGGGCAAAGGGACGATCTACGAGTATTTTGTCAGCAAAGAAGATCTGTTTGCCGCTGGTTTAGAGGCAGGCTTCAATGAATATTTTATGGCTCTGGTAGCGGCAGCAGTGCCGTCTTTGCCGGCCACCGCTAAGTTGCAGGCTGTCTTTGGGCGACACTTGTCGTTTATTAGTCAACATGCGGCAGCAACTCGGATTATTATTGGCGAGCGACCTGCGTCGCGGTCAGAGATGCGGGAGGCCATGGTTGGCCGTTACATGCGGCTAGGCCGCTTTTTAGAGGAGCTTTTGCAGGAGGGGATAGCTGCCGGGGATTTCCGTCCCGTAGATACTGCTGTTGTAGCTCAGGCCATCATCGGGATGTTTTCAACCTTGCTAGTTTTTGTCCTCTTTGCGGGGCAGGCAGCAGATGCCATGGAAAAACAAGCGGAAAAACTGCTTGATTTTTGCCTCTTGGGCCTGGCGTCGTAGCGAGGTTAGACTATTTTTATTGTGTAGGAAATTATATGATTTCCTACACAATGGGGGGGTCGTAGGGGGGGATTCACCCTTACGCTCGCGGGGTGCTCAGAGCCCGCAGGCTCGCCGAAGGGGCGGCAGCCCCTAGCGGACAAGAAAAACGCATCTTTGGATAAAGCACGAAGCGTTTTTCTTGTTGTAGGCTCACAGTTAAAATGCTAAAATATGGATATGAACAGGAGTGCAAACTCCCACTGAATTGTCGAGCGAATCGAGTTCACGACACCCAGCTGACCATAAGTTAGAAGGAGGTAGAAACTGTGAGCATTAATAAGTTCAGAAGCTTTCTTTACGGCCTATCCCGTCTCCTCGGTGATGCGCAGGCTGTCAAGACTGGCAAGGTAGGCAAGCGTGTGGCTCGCCGCGTGGCAGGGAAGGCCACAGGCCGCATCTTGAGGAAACTGTTCAAGTAGGCATAGAAGTCCAGAGTGAAGTAGAGCAGCAGTATAACCTTACAGCAGTACGACCTGAGCAGTAAAAAAATAACCACTGTGGCGATAACCACAATGGTTATTTTTTTGGTTTACTCCCTGCTAATGGCTAGTGTATCATCTGTTCCACAGTCCCTAAGCTGGCGCAAGGTGCATACCGACCGCAAGATTGCAAACAATAACTGAGGAAAGGTGTGATTTTATGAGAACCATCTGGAAGGGCGCCATCAGTTTTGGTTTAGTAAGCATCCCCGTAAAGCTTTTCCCAGCCACAGAGCAAAAAGATGTGAAGTTTCGTTATCTGCATAAAACGTGTCAGGCTCCGCTTCAGTATCAACGTGTTTGTACAAGCTGCGGCCAAGAGGTGTCTCAGGAGGAAATTGTCCGCGGCTATGAATATGAAACGGGGCGCTATGTGATTATAAACGAGGAAGACCTGGAAAAAATCCCGGATGAGCGGACCAGGACCATTGATATTATGGATTTTGTTTCTCTTAATGAAATAGACCCCATCTACTTTGACAAAACGTATTACCTTGCTCCCGGCGAAGCCGGGGAAAAAGCATACTCCCTGTTGTGTCAGGCGATGGCTGAAACAGGGAAAATCGCTGTGGGCAAAGTAGTGATTCGTAATAAGGAATCTCTGGCTGTACTGCGCGGTTATAAAAATCTGCTGGTAATGGAAACCGTGCTTTATCCCGATGAGATACGGGATACTGCTCTGCTTCCCGGTTTTGCACGGGAAGTTAAGCTAAATGATAGTGAAATAAAAATGGCAAGGGAGTTGATTGAAAACCTAGCCACAGACTTTAATCCGGAGAAGTATAATGACGAATATAGAAAAAAGTTGCTTGAGCTGATTCACGCCAAGATTGAGGGAGAGCAGATCGCTATCCCGGAAACGGCAGCAAAGGGAAAAGTTGTAGATCTGATGGAAGCTTTGAAGGCGTCTGTGGAAATAGCCAAAAAAGCTACAGGAAAAGCAGAAAAGTCGGCGAAGAGACGCAGGGTAAAAGCTGTTGGTGAGTAAAATGCTTTTTACTCCTTTTAAGCCGATGGAACCTGTAGCTGCTTCCTCTGTCCCGCAGGGAGAGTGCTTCCTCTATCAGGTCAAATGGGACGGAGTGCGCATCGTGGCGCATGCGGGAAATGGCAGAGTGTTGCTGCATAACCGTAAACTTCGTGAGCGTACGCATCACTATCCTGAGCTTAATAATTTAAAAGATTTCTGCACAGGCGGAGCAATTTTTGACGGAGAAGTGGTGGCGTTCAGGCAAGATAGACCCAGTTTTCCGCTTGTTTTGGAACGTGACCTAGTTTTGCCATCCGGAACAGTAAAAATGCGCCGTCTGATGAAGCTAGTGCCTATTTCTTATCTGGTTTTTGACATCATCTTCTATAACGGCAGAAGCCTTGTGCATACCCCTTTGCGTAGCAGGCAGGACATTTTAGCAGAAGTACTGCCGGAGACAGATTATATTCAACGTGTGGAAAACTTCTACGATGGCATTACTTTGTTTGCAGCAGTAAAAGAAAAAAAGTTTGAAGGGATAGTGGCCAAAGAAACGGAATCATCCTATGTAGCAGGCAAAAAGCTGCCAGTCTGGCAAAAGATTAAAGTACGGCAAAAGCAGCTAGCTGCGGTAGGGGGATACACATTAAATTCAGGGCAGGTTAAGGCATTGCTGGCCGGCGCTTATTACAAGGGACAATTTATCTGTCTAGGCCGCGTCGCCAGCGGTTTGAGTAGCCGTGAACTGGCAGAGCTGACCCCCTTTTTGAAAGCGACAGCAAGGTCTGCGCCACCATTTGCCAATGAAGAGGCCGCTAAAGACAAGGTATGGGTTGAACCAAAACTGACGATGCTGCTAGAGTTTCAGGAGTGGACCGAGGATTTGCGCATGCGTCAACCTGTCATTAAGGGATTTACGAAAGACAGACCGGAAGACTGTGTGCTTGACCGTTAAAGGGGGCAAGACTGTGCTCCAAATCAATGGCAGGAAACTGCAACTGACAAACCTAGACAAAATTTTGTGGCCTGAAGACAGTTACACAAAATACGAATTGCTTCGTTTCTATATTGACATTTCCCCGTTTCTGCTGCCGTATCTAGCAAGCCGGCCCTGTAGCTTCCAACGTTTCCCCGACGGAATCCATGGCAAGCACTTTTATCAGAAAAACGTGCCTTCCTTTGCACCAGACTGGATTCAGACATTTCCTGTCTTTTCAGGAAAACGCACAGTAAACTATATTCTCGTGAACAATTTGGAGACATTGGTGTATGTAGTTAACCTAGGCTGCCTGGAAATCCACCCGTGGCATTCCCAAACCGCAGCAATCAAATATCCTGACTGGGGCATCGTAGACTTGGATCCGCAGGAAGAGGTAGATTTTTCAGCAGTGGTGGAATCGGCAGGCGTTGTTAAGACAGTTTTGGACGAACTTGGTCTCTACGGCTATCCTAAAACATCCGGGGCTACAGGGATGCAGATCTATCTTCCCTTCAAGCCGCACTACACCTATGAGCAGGTGAGAGACATCATCGGCTACATTTGTCGGCTGACCCACGAAAAAGCGCCGCAACTCACCACACTGGAAAGAATGGTGAAAAAACGCGGCGCCAAAGTATATCTTGACTATCTGCAAAATGGTTGGGGCAAGACGATTAATGCCCCATATACTGTAAGACCCGTCTCCGGCGCTCCTGTCTCAACACCGCTTAGCTGGGAGGAAGCGCTTTCCGGGAAAATAGCTCCGAGGGATTTTACTATTAAGAACCTTTTGACTCGTCTGCAGGGCAAGGGAGACATCTTCTCCCCCGTCCTCGGCGGAAGCCAAGTATTGCCATTGCATTTGCTTTGATACTACTGCTCGTGTAGACCCTCATGCCCCCACAAAGATGCGGCACCATCAGAAGGATGAAAATGCGCCTCAGCTAGCCCTCACCCTAGCCCTCTCCCGCAGGGAGAGGGGAATTTGTCGGGATGGTAGACGCTGTGTTCAGGGTATAAAAGAGGGGGACTGGGGGACGGTCGCACAGCTCAGTAAACCCTTGTAAGAGTAGTGCCAGGGTAATAGTGACGTATGATTTGTTCAGCGCTATGTCCTACATCCGCTAGACCTCGTGCGCCCCACTGGCTCAGTCCGACACCATGACCGTTCCCGCCACCGCGGAAAAGGACGGTGTCAATGGCTCCGCGGCCGTCCCGCCTGATTTCAATAATAAAGAAGGCGCTGGGAAGGATGGAGTAATTGGCCAGAGTGGAGCCGTCATGCCGGCGCAGCATGATATCGCGCCCGCTCCCCGCCCTGACAGGCCGGAGGGTAAAGCGGATGGTATATTCCTTCCTTAAAAGATATGTGCCTTTCGTCCCGACGATTTCCAGTTCCATAATATTGCCACCCCGCCCGCGGCTGACGATGCGCAGATCCAGGAGTTCTCCCAGAGGTTCCGGGGATATTTCTTTCTGAACGAATGCGGAACCTGCTTTCGTCAGGACAAACTCAGGCTGCGCCTTTTGCCGTTCCGGCAAATAACGGTTGATCACATCTTCCAGTTCTTTTTTTGTCATTTCCGCTTCCCAGCGAAACCAGGGGGACTGCCTGTCATAGGCGTCCCAGTCGGTACGCGAGAAAAAGTCCAGCGCCCCTTTTTCACCGGCCACGTCAGGCAGAGTGCCGTCCCGCAGCTGGGAGTGAGACTTCAGATAGGCCACAGGCGCTGCCGGAAAGCTTTTTGTTGCGCGATCATGCCACACTTCCTCAAAATTGGCGGTGATACCGGAGGATGTGGAAAAGAAGCGGGTGTCGGCCACCGAGCCGTCATAAGTGACGATCAGTGCGGCTGTCTCGTCTACAGCCTGGCTTGCCGTCGGGTTTTCAGGCACATTATTATAAACCTGTGAAGCTGTGCTGTCGTCGACGTGGGCCGAAAGATGACGGAAGCCGCTTCTGTACATGGAAGCCACAGCGTAAGATCGGGCGGCCAGTGCCTGTGCTTTCAGTGGGACAAGCCCGAAGGAAACAGGCATTTCGCTTGGCACCACCGAGTAGAGATAATACTCCAGCGGCAATTCATTAACAATATAGAGCGAGCCGTCCAGCGCACGTATTTCCGCGTGTCCGCGGTAGAGCGGCGTAAACGAGGGGTTGCCGCGACGGATGGCAGGGAAGCGGATCCGGCCGTTTTTTTCCGGTAGGATAAACAGCCGGTTCGGCGATCTGTATGTTCCGCCTCCCGGAAATGTCACTTTAATAGATTCTCCCTCCGGGGAAAATGAGAGAATCGCCCCAGCCGGAAATGAAATGCGCTTTCCGACCACCTTGTCCGCTAGCGCGAAAGCCGTATCCGCCGTAAGTGACACGGAGCGGTGCGCCAGTCCGCCAAACCCTTCCGTGTTCAGCACAACCCTAATTTTTTCCGGACTGTACGACTCTGGCAGCACCACAGCCCTTATTTTGCTGTCATCCAGATAAACAGTCAGGTTTTGCATTCCGATGATTAATTCGTCCCGCGTTGCGGCTTTTAACCTGTTTTCGGACGGGCGGAAAAAAGCGGCATTGTCTGCCAGAGGGAAGAAGCCGGATTCTTCTCCCTCCAGTGAGTTGTTTGTGATCGTGAGAAGCTTGTTCACGGAGAGCGGTTCAAATGCGCTGAAGTGGACTAGAGTATCATCAATTCCCACGGCAAAACCTGCACCTGCGGCCGTTTCCCCGGCTGCCTGCAGGCGCATTTCTGTAAAAGTGCCTGCACCGTCAAGAAACCGCACAGTTTCACCGGCAGTGCCGATAGCCAATGCCACAGGAATTACCGTAAGCTGGGGGAAGGACGATATCTGCCATTCTCCGTCCCTGCGCTCCAGTGCCACGTCCATGGTATAGGGGGAGTTGCCCACCAGGAGGTGAACGGTAACCGTTGCGTGCCTGTACGGCAGGGTTTTTTCGGGAATGTCTGCCGATGTCAGCTGAAAAAGGCCCGTTGTTGCCAGAGACTCTAAAACAGCGTTCCGGTTTTCCATATCTGTGTCCAGAAAGCGTTCTGCGTTTGTGTCGCCCTTAATGGCCAGAGCAAAAAACTCTTCCACGGCAGCCACAGCTTTTTGTTGCGCAGTCTGGCGGAGGTTTAGGGTGTAGCCGCCGGCAATTGCCATTATTAGTAGGAAAAGAACAAATTTCCGCATGCACAGTCCTCCAATGTATGTCTTGCCACTCTATTTATCCGTTATCACCCTTCCTTTTCTCCTTCATTCAGAAGGCTTATACACATTTACTTTACCACAGCAGTTGCAGCTTATCCACTAACTGTTTGCATCATTTTGAAGGATTGTGGGTTACGGTGAATAACATATTTCAGGATTAACGCAAACAGGTGGTTAAGTTGCTTAACCACCTGTTTCTGCAAAAACTAACCTCCATTGTATCAAAGGAGGCCGTAGGAGAAATGGTTCTAAAAGAAGGAGATTCTGTCAGCGCTGTAATTAAATCCACCTCGGTTATGATTATGAAGTAATTTTGTATTTTCGGATTAAGTTTTTTCATTAAGAATTCCGGGTAACAAGTACCTCATCGGATTTCGCGCAGCAATTATTAATGCATGTCACAACAAAAACACGGCCCAGAGTGCTTGTGGGTACTTGCCAAAGAATTTCAGCAACACCAGTAACAGCACTGGGACAATCAACGCCGATGAGACGGGCAAGTTCACAGGTTTCAGTGCCGGTAGGCTCCAGGAAAAAGAAGGCTCGGGAAAGCGGGCGATTGGATGTGGCGCGTACAATTACACGGGCATTAAGTTGAACAGCTCCGCCAGTCACAGGCAGAGGTTGCCCGGCCTCTGTCAGAAATTTTAGTGTAAGCACACGAAGATCACAAACAGGTTTGGGTTCAGGCTTGGGTTTGGGTGGCTCGGCGGGAATGCATATTGCCTGACCGACAAAGATAATGTTCGGGTTTATGATTTGTGGGTTCGCGGCAAGAATTTCATCAACCGTTACTTTGAATTTTTGGGCAATACTGAAGAGGCTATTGGTAGGTTTTACAGTGTAGAGTTGGCCGTCACATTTTTTCGGTGGTCGCGGGATTTGGCTTTCTTTGGAAGGATGGATCGCGCGTGTAAACTTATCATCGCTCAAAGTTATCACCTCCTTATTGAATAGTTGCTATAGTATATGTCAACTATCCAATAGAGGTTATGCGTCGTCATCTACCATTTCTTTTCTATCTTCAGCAAGTTCAATGACAAGGTAGTTGGTCATGCTTGCCGAAAAAATACGTTCCGGCCGGCCTAGTCATTTACTTCGTGGTCGTTGCCGACGACGACAAAAGAAAACCATATAACTCAGGGACTTGACAGTACGTGAATCTGTTGACTGATGTATCCATCCCAAAATAGTGTCCTTGAAATATAACAGCCCTGAGGTGTTTTCCCCAGGGCTGCATTGCCCATTTTGTACAAAAAGTACCTTTTTTATCGTGGTGTCATGCTTGCTTTTCAATAAAAGACATCCTACAGTGCTGTTTCTCCTTCTTCGCCGGTCCGGATGCGGATGACTTGGTTAATATTATCAAAGATGAATATTTTACCGTCTCCAATTTCACCGGTTCGGGCGCTTGTCAGGATAGCCTTTTTAACTTTTTCCACCTCGCTGTCTTTGACTACCATTTCCAGCTTAATTTTCGGCAGCAGTTCCACCTTGTATTTTTCTCCGCGCCACTGCTGGACAACTCCTTTTTGCGTACCATGTCCTTCAATTTCCGTAATAATTAACCCATTGCAGCCCATCTCTGTTAAAGCATGCTTCACGTCAGCAAGTTTTTCCGGACGAATTACAGCAGTAATCAACTTCATTGTGGGGACACTCCTTTCAAAGGAATTCCGGCTTGTTGCCGGCTATCTATGCCGCTAAGAGCACTGAGGGAGTAGGCGGGCTTGCGGGTCATAAAATCAGGATAAGCCTCATTTCCATGCTCGCCTGTGTCAAGCCCTTCGATCTCCTCCTGCAGGCTGACTCTAATCCCCATCGTCATTTTAAGTGCCGCCCAAACCAGCAAGGCAGCCGAAAACACAAAGGCTCCCACCGAGACCACCCCCATTAACTGAGCAACCAGCAGTCCGGTTCCACCACCAAACAACAGACCGTTGCCGGTAGCCACACCTGTTATGCCATCTTGGGCAAAAAGACCTACCGCCAATGTTCCAAAAATACCATTGACTAGGTGGACGGAAAGTGCTCCTACCGGGTCATCAATTTTCAGGCGGTCAAAGGCCACAACAGAGACAACAACCAGCACACCGGCAATCAGCCCGATTAGCAGCGAACTGCCGACACTGACAAAGGCGCAGGCTGCTGTAATGGCTACCAAGCCGGCCAAGCCTCCATTTAATGTCATGCCAAGGTCTGGTTTGCCAAACAGTAGCCAGGAGGCGAGCGTAGCGCTGAGAACAGCTGCTGCGGCCGCGGTGTTTGTGGTAACGACTATGTGGGAGATAGCCTCCGGATTCGCCGCCATGGTAGAGCCGGGATTGAAACCGAACCAGCCAAACCAAAGCACTAATGTACCAAGTGTGGCCAAACTTAGATTATGGCCGGGAATGGGGACTATTTTGCCGCTTGCCGTATATTTACCAAACCTCGGCCCCAAAAGCAGGACTCCGGCCAGTGCCGCCCAGCCACCGACAGAATGAACTACGGTTGAGCCGGCAAAGTCAAACATCCCATTTTGATACAACCAGCCTCCGCCCCAGATCCAATGACCTACCACCGGGTAAATGAGCATGGTCAGGAAAAAGGAGAAGACAATAAAGGATTTGTATTTTATACGTTCGGCCACCGCTCCGGAGACGATGGTGGCAGCTGTCCCGGCAAAGACAAGCTGGAAGAAAAATTTGGCCATCAAAGGCACTCCGGCCCAGGAAAGGGCTGAATATACACCCTGGTAGGCAGCGCCGGTTGCCGGAGAGTTATCGGCTCCGCTCAGAAAAAAAAGCCCGTTTGTTCCAAAGATGGAGTTGCCGTCACCAAACATCAGGCCAAATCCGAGGAACAGGAAGCCCAATGACGAAACTGCAAAAACAACGAAATTTTTGGAAAGGATATTAACTGCGTTTTTTGCTCTGGCAAAGCCTGTCTCAACCATAGCAAAACCTAAATTCATAAAAAACACCAACATTGCTGCAATCAAAACCCAAATCGTATCCAGTGCCACTTTAGTGTCCATTATTTCTGCCCTCCATTCATTATTTGCACTAACCACCATTTAGACCGCTCGGCGTAATGTCCCTTACATAGCTCTCACCTCCCTCAATAAAAAAGACGTTTCGCGTTTTCTATCAACTGACGCGTCTTTTTTATTCCGCTAGGGGCTGCCGCCCCTTCGGCGGGTCTGCGGACCCTGAGCACCCCGCAAGAGTAAGGGGCACGCCCCTTACAAACCCCAACGCATAGGATCGTAGCTTCCCTGAACGATATAATTTCCTATGCTACAAAAAAAACGAGGGGGCTGGTCTTAACAGACCAGGCACCCTCGCCTAAAACGTACGATTCGTAGAATTTAAAGTCTAGCCAGATAGCGGTCGATTTCCCATTGATGTACCGCCATTTTGTACTCCTGGTATTCCTGCTTTTTCGCCTCCATAAATCGCTCGAAGATATGCTCTCCCAGCGCATCCTGGATAATACTGCTGTTTTCCAGATTGCTTAAGGCTTCCTGCAAGCTGCCTGGCAAACTGGCGATACCCATGGCTGCCCTCTCTTCCGCTGTTAGACGGTAAATATTTTTCTCTACCGGAGCGGGCGGTTGTATTTTGTTGCGAATACCATCCAACCCTGCTTTTAACATCACCGCCAAGGCTAGATAAGGATTGCAGGACGGGTCTGGGGAGCGCACCTCAACCCTAGTGCCGACGCCACGGCGCGCCGGAATGCGAATCAGCGGAGAGCGGTTGCGCTGCGACCAAGCAAGATAAACCGGTGCCTCATAGCCTGGTACGAGGCGTTTATAAGAATTTACCGTGGGGTTGGTAATCGCCGTAAAAGCCGGCACATGCTTCAAGATGCCGCCGATATAATGCAAAGCTGTTTCGCTAAGCTGGTACGGTGCGTGTTCATCGAAAAAAATATTTTGGTTATCAACAAAAAGTGATTGGTGGGTGTGCATGCCTGAACCGTTAATACCAAAAATCGGTTTCGGCATAAACGAGGCATGCAGGCCGTGGCGCTGGGCGATTGTGCGCACTACGAACTTAAAAGTTACCAGTTTGTCGGCAGTGGCCAGCGCTTCATCATATTTAAAGTCGATCTCATGCTGCCCTTCGGCTACCTCATGGTGGCTGGCCTCGATTTCAAAACCCATTTCCTGCAGTGTCATAACCATATCCCGCCGTGCACTTTCCCCTAGGTCCACGGGAGAAAGATCAAAATAGCCGCCCTTGTCGTGAGTAATGGTAGTGGGACGACCGCTCTCATCGATATTAAACAGGAAAAACTCGGCTTCCGGTCCGGCATTCATTGTATAGCCCAATTCACTCGCTTCCGTCAGCACCCGTTTGAGTGTGCAGCGTGGGCAGCCGGCAAAGGGTTCGCCGTTTGGTGTATACACGTCACAGATGAGACGGGCGACGCTGCCGTCACGTGGCCGCCACGGGAAGATGACAAAAGTATCGGGATCCGGTCTTAAGAATTGGTCGGATTCTTCAATTCGCACGAATCCTTCGATGGAAGAACCATCAAACATCATCTCTCCGTCAAGCGCTTTCTCCAGTTGTTCAACCGGAATAGCAACGTTCTTTAAAATGCCAAAAATGTCGGTAAACTGGAGACGGATAAATTTTACATTGGCCTCCTTGGCCATGTCCAGAACATCTTGTTTTGTGTAGCCCATCGTTTCAGCAACTCCTTATTTTAGATTGAATAAAAGATCCCCTTTTTTGAAGATTGTCTCTCTCGGGTGACACTGCCGCCTGCATTTTTTTGTTTTATCTACGGATGTTTAAATTCGTGAGCATTAATTATCGCCTCAGCAATGTTTTTCATTGTTTTCCGTTTATTCATGCTTTGCTGTTGAGAGATAGTTGATTTCTGTTTGATACGGGGATAAGCACTTAACAACACCAAACCAATTTGACCATCCTCCTCCAATAGTTGAGCTGTTAGCATTCCTTGGATTCCTTCAGGTTGCGCGATCTCGGGCATATTTTCAAAATCGGGTGAAAGGGTATGCGGAGATAAGATAGTCCGCTCAATCGCTATGATGCATGACCGCAGCAACGGTTTGGGAGGTGGTTTTGCAGGATACGGAATTTATCCGGAATATAAGGATTATTATGCGCTGCATGTTTTCTACGATAGTCTAGCGGCGAAGAAAAAATGTGAAAAACTCTTGGAGGAAAATTTCGATATCATAAATCTAGCGAAGATACCCACTAAAAAAACACCGAAGATCACAGGTGAACCACTTATTTTAAGGTATTTCGCACTCCCTTTGCTTGTGAAGCTTTCCGAGAGCCAGCTTGACGAAAAGGAATTTGTTGCGCGGGTCATGATCGAAGCTAACACGAAGTTGAGCGGCGCATATATTTTTTCGTGCGGAAAGGACATGGGTGTTTTTAAAGCTGTGGGCTTTCCTGAGGATGTCGGCGAATTTTATCGCTTGGACGAGTATGCGGGATATTCATGGACAGCTCATGGCAGATATCCTACAAATACTCCCGGTTGGTGGGGAGGTGCGCATCCATTCGCGATGCTTGGGTTTTCGGTTGTGCATAACGGTGAGATTTCCTCGTATGACGCTAATCGCCGGGCGATTGAGATGTATGGATACAAGTGCACCCTGCTTACTGATACTGAGGTTATAACTTATATGGTTGATTATCTGAACCGCAAGATCGGTTTAACGATGAGCGAGGTTGCCTCTGTATTTGCCGCTCCGTTTTGGCAAACGATCGACAGAATGGATCCTCTTGCTCAGGCAAAATATGAGTACTTGAGAAACCTTTTTGCTTCGCAACTTATCACAGGTCCGTTTTCAATTTTAGTCGGCTTTGAAGGCGGTCTGATGGCATTAAACGATCGGCTCAAGCTCAGATCGATGATTGCTGCGGAAAAAGATGAGATGGTTTATTTTGCTAGCGAGGAATGTGCCATTATGGCGATTGAGCCGGCACCCGACAGGGTGTGGTCACCTAAGGGCGGGGAAGCCGTCATCGTTACGCTGAACGGAAGTGATCAGGCATGGCAATAAATTTTTTATATCCCGAGTATGAAATAGTACGAAATACGGCTAGATGCACAGTCTGTAGATTGTGCGAGAAACAATGCGCCTATGAGGTGCATGTCCATCTTGAAAAAGAGGACAAAATGGCCGCAGATGAAGCTAAATGCGTAAACTGCCACCGCTGTGTTGCCATTTGTCCAGGAAGGGCTCTTAAAATTGTCAAGACGGACCATACGTTCAGACAGAACGCGAACTGGAGCGGGAGCATCATTCAGGAGATTTATCGCCAATCAGCAACAGGCGGTGTTCTCCTCTCAAGCATGGGTAATCCTGAGAAGTACCCTGTATATTTTGATAAGATACTCATCAACGCGTCCCAAGTGACGAATCCATCTATAGATCCTTTGCGGGAGCCTATGGAAACGCGTGTCTTTTTAGGTGCAAGACCATCAGGGATCAAGAGGGATGAACAGGGAAATCTGATCAATAACTTGCCTGCACAGCTCAAGTTAAGTGTGCCAATAATGTTTTCTGCGATGAGTTACGGCTCGATAAGCTACAACGCTCATGAGAGCCTTGCGCGCGCATCCAAAGAACTTGCGACTTTCTACAATACAGGAGAGGGAGGGCTTCACGAGGATTTCTACACATACGGGAAAAACACAATAGTTCAAGTCGCCTCTGGAAGGTTTGGCGTTCATGTAGAGTATCTTAAAAGTGCGGCGGCGATAGAAATCAAGATGGGTCAAGGCGCAAAGCCAGGCATAGGCGGGCATCTGCCCGGAACAAAGATAGTGGGCGATATCTCAAAGACACGCATGATTCCAGAAGGTACCGATGCTGTTTCTCCCGCACCTCATCATGATATCTATTCCATTGAGGATTTGCGTCAGCTCGTGTTTTCTTTAAAAGAGGCGACAAACTATGAGAAGCCTATCATAGTTAAAATTGCGGCGGTGCACAATGTGGCTGCGATCGCAAGCGGCATAGCAAGAAGCGGGGCGGATATTATCGCGATCGACGGCTTTCGCGGTGGTACGGGAGCGGCTCCAACAAGAATAAGGGATAATGTAGGCATTCCCATTGAGCTTGCGCTCGCTGCTGTCGATCAAAGGCTTCGCGATGAAGGCATCAGGGACTGGGTTTCAATTGTGGCAGCGGGAAGCATCAGAACAAGTAGCGATTTGATTAAGGCGATCGCTTTAGGAGCGGATGCTGTCTACATTGGGACTGCCGCTTTGCTCGCGCTTGGTTGTCATCTGTGCAGAAGCTGCCAGACAGGTAAATGCAATTGGGGTATAGCGATTCAGTCACCTCAGCTTGTAAAAAGGCTCAACCCTGAGATTGGTTACAAGCGACTGGTCAACCTTGTGACGGCTTGGGAGCATGAAATAAAGGAAATGATGGGCGGCATGGGCATAAATTCCATTGAAAGCTTAAGGGGTAACCGGCTTATGCTAAGAGGAGTCAGCCTGAATGAAAAGGAGTTAGAGATTTTAGGGATCAAACATGCGGGTATATAATTTATACAGGAAGTAAAAGAACGTTGAAGTAATGCTTATTGGGGCTGCTGGTGTAAATTAGGGCGATGATGGGCAAGGGAAGTGGGAGGTGTACCGATTTGGCAATCATAGATGCGGGGAAGATGCATTTTAGGCAACTCAATGATAAAATTCGCGGGATGAATGAAGATGTTACGATATGCGGTTGCATGGGTCAGCGTTATTTAGGCTGCGGGCTTAAAGGCAAAGTTCTTACAATTCATGGTACCCCGGGAAATGCCATGGGAGCCTATCTTGATGGAGGCAGCATAATTGTTCATGGCAATGCGCAGGACGCGGTAGGCGATACGATGAATGACGGAGCTATAATTATACACGGAAACGTCGGCGATGCCCCTGGCTATGGAATGAGGGGCGGGAAAATTTATGTGCGGGGTAATTCGGGATACCGCACCGGCATTCATATGAAGCAGCATCAGGATAAAAAGCCGGTAATCATAGTCGGAGGATCTGCCGGCAGCTTCTTGGGTGAATATCTCGCCGGCGGGATCTTGATAGTGTTAGGTATCGGCGTAGACAGAGATTCTGTGGGAAATTTTTGCGGAACAGGCATGCATGGGGGCAAAATATTGATAAGAAATCATCTTGAACTGCCGAATCTTCCCGAGCAGGTGGTGAAAACGGTTGCGACAGACGAGGAAAAAGGGGAAATAGCCGATTTTCTCCGTGAATACTGCAGTATATTCTCGCTGGATTTTGAAAGCCTCATTAAGGACCAGTACCTTTTGCTGCGTCCTGACAGCCAAAATCCTTACAAAAAACTTTACACTTACTATTAGCAGAGGTGGTCGCTAGGCAGGGGAGTTGGAAGCAGTCGCTTAAGAAGTCTGTGCTAGGAGGTTGTGACGTGAAATTTACTAAGATGCATGGTTTGGGCAATGACTTTATCGTGGTGGAAGACTTTGATTTGAGACTTAAAAATCTCAACAATCTGGCGCGCTCGCTGTGCCACCGGAACTTTGGCATCGGCGCCGATGGCTTGGCGTTGTTGCAGCTTTCGCAAAAAGCGGCGTTTCGTGTGCGAATTTTTAACTCCGACGGGAGCGAGGCGGAAATGTGCGGCAATTTGCTGCGTTGCATCGGGAAATATTTATATGAAAAAGGTTTGACACATAACACTGTCATTTCGGTGGAAATGTCCCAAAGCGTTAAGTTCCTCCGTTTGCGATTAGACGGTAAGCTAGTTTCTGCGGTAGAGGTTGATATGGGAGAGCCTATTTTAGATAGTGACCTTGTGCCGCTGACAGGAGAGCGGCGCTATGCGGTTGCAGAAGAAATTAGTGTTGTGGGGGAAAGTTTTCAAATGACTGCCGTCTCAATTGGTAATCCTCATTGCGTGATTTTTGTTACAGACCTTGCCGCTGTGCCGCTGGCAGTGTGGGGACCGGCGCTTGAAACTCATCCGGCATTTCCTAAGAAAACAAATGTAGAGTTTGTACAGGTAATTTCAGGAGGAGAGGCCTTTTTTCGCGTTTGGGAGAGGGGAGCCGGAGCTACGTTGGCTTGCGGTTCCGGTGCCTGTGCCGTACTTGTGGCGGGCGTACTAAATGGGCATCTCGCACGTGAGGCGACGCTGCATCTGCCGGGCGGCTCCCTTGAAATCCATTGGCGCGAAGATAATCATTTGTACATGACCGGTTCCGCAACAGAAGTATTTAGCGGCGTCCTCTTAACAGGACCGGATTTTTAAGCTGTCCGGCCCACTACTTGACCGCTTTGACCTGTTTGTAGAGGTGCCGCGCCTACGCTTTGAAGAAGTTACCCGTACCGAAGCGGCCGAAGCGTCCCGGGAAATCAAAAAGCGAGTAGAGGCCGCCCGGGTCAGGCAACGCCAGCGCTTCGCTCAAGAGGTGATTACGCATAATGGTCAGATGGGGCCGCGGCAAGTTGAAGAATGCTGTCGATTAGATGCGGCAGGACGCGATCTGATGCGCCACGCCTTCCAGAGACTTAACTTAAGCGCCCGCGCCTATGACCGTATCCTGAAAGTGGCGCGCACTATCGCCGACCTTGACGGCAGTGAACAAATCACCTCCCGCCATCTGGCGGAAGCCATAGGCTACCGCCAGACAAACGGGCTGGGCTAAAGCGACAGCAGGATAAAGAAAAATGTAATGACTTTTTCTGGCCTGCTGCTTTATAATAGAAATATGGAACAAACGCCTCGGCGGCAGGTAGACACGCCTTTTCATACAGCCCAGTTCCTGCAGGGGCTTTTGGGGCAACACTTCTACCATCCGGCTGATCTGCAGAAAGCTTCTAAGTCCCAAAAGGGCGGCCAGAACAAGGAGAGACAAGGGGGTGCTAAACCGGAAGCGTACCCCGCAGGGATTTCTGGGGTCGGGTACGGTTTCCATGTGCGAGATGAGTTCCTGGATTTTAAGCCGGTTTGCGTCCAACAACGCAGGCTGTTCGGTTCCGACAGCATAAAGGGAGTGGGAAAGGCAGCGCTTAACTGCCTTACGGAATCGTTGTACAAAGGCCTGACCAGGTGGGTTTTGCTCTGGCCATGGGGATAGTACTTTCCGTTGCTGCGCCGAAAGCCCTGGTTTTTACCCAAGGGATAAACCCTGCCCCGCAGTAGCAGCTACCGCGAAAGAGGGTGTGGTCCACAAAGGTTTCGGCCAGCAGTACCGGGTGGCTGTACTTTTCCTGCCAGTCCTGCGAAATGCGTTTAAAGGCCAGCGCCAGGATTTTGGAGGCCAGATTGGGAACCTGTATGCCTGGCAGGATCAGAAAGCGTGAATTGTTGACAATATATTTTAGCCTTTGCAACCTTTGCGGGATACTCCAGCCGATCCACTGATCTCGGGATGCGCTGGTAAAAGTGCCGCTGCAAAAGCCCAAAAGCCCGACCCAGCTGTCGTCCAACAGCGCGGCATAGCGGATGGACTCGCCGACTAAATGCTTGAACCCCAGGTAATGATGCTCTTTCATGAGCCGATCCCACGGGTCCCGTTCCCTGTATTTAATGGGGCGTACAACCAAAATCATTGAACCCCTGAAGGCATTGCTGTGTTGGATGCCGGTCGCAACCTGACGGCAAACTTGTCAAGAACGTTGCTTTGGTTTTCAAAGAAAACATAGCCTAAATGGTAATATTTAGGCTGAGAACTTTTGACTCTCAAGTTATTACGGAATGGCCTACAAAACCAAACTAAGCGGTCTTGCGAATTAAACAATGAGAGGTTCACGTCCGGTTCTGAGAGGGCCTCGAGGTGAATCCTCGGGGCTACTCACCTCTTTTCTATAGGTCAGCTTATTCACCCGCCCCAACATTTGGCAAAAACCCTGCATCGGGCAATGCATTGATTATTTGCACATCTGAGGGGACATTCAACTTGAACAGGGATTCGTCCAGTGATTCGTTAATTTTTAAATTGGCATAGCTTACAGAGCGCACATAGTTTTTCAGAGAAAATTCTCTTTTTATTGGAAACCAGGTGTCCATGTCAACCCACCAGGTAAATCGACTTTCATGCGTTGCATTTACTGGTCGCAGTCCTAAAAACACAACTCTTTCATTATTGACGTCTTCGAATCTTATAACGGACACTTCGAATAAACTCCCTAATCCTCGCATCATTTGCAGGATATTTTCTTCACTCACACTAAAACTTATCGAGCTTACATTATTGCTTTGCCGCTCCTGATTAGCACTTTGATTATAGACATAGATCACACCTCTTTCTTCCACATAAACCGACAACCTGTTGTTCTCAAAAACCTGCACTGCTCTCCCAAGATCAGGAATTGACCCCTCAATCCGAACATTATCATTCTTGCGCCACATTGTATAATTCAAACTAAGCTGAAGTTTGTTATCTTGCATTATTGTCTCTTCTACTTCGGCAAAAATAGTCGATGCTGCTTCACCTGCACGCTGAATTTCTTCAATTACCTGCTCGGTGCTCGGCAGGTCATTGGCAGCGTAATTGCCGCACCCACCTGCTAAAAAAAGCACCAACATAACGAAGCAAATTATATTAACCGACCTCACAATCTTCACGTCCCAGCTCAATAGGATAAGCTGAGGGATTACGGCCTGGCCAGCAAACCCTCAGCTTTCGAACTACTATGATTAGCGGGATCAAATTACTATTACTATCTCAACTTTCCCAGCCTAAAAGTAAGTACAAACCTTTAAAAATCAAGAAGTTACGCGCACAATAACAACTTCTGCTTTAATGGCAGCGGTATCGTATTCAAAAATGCAGTCATTATTTGATTCGCCATTTCCTGACTGAGCAAAGGAAGCTTTTTGAGAACATCCCGAAGGG
>Ga0208610_100067_pt1 | contig 45764 bp, 47 predicted proteins | sample SubbioR11Jul_8A2_FD_184815 | JGI IMG/M metagenome (GOLD analysis project Ga0208610, IMG submission 184815) | Serpentinite rock and fluid subsurface biosphere microbial communities from McLaughlin Reserve, California, USA - CR11Jul_8A2 (SPAdes) | ecosystem: Environmental > Terrestrial > Deep... | reverse complement strand
TCATCTGGTTTGATCCTGCGGGTGCTCGCAGGACTGCGAATCGTTCTCTATCCTGCGGTTTACTCGCAGGACGCCTTTGCAGAGATGATACCTGCGCTAAGGCGACTCAGTATTTGTGAAAACCGCTGTTGACTACTCGAATACTGATTATCACGGGAGGTTTACATGGCACGTAATATGTCGGTAGCACTTACTGCAGCGCTACTGCTGGCCGGGGGGCTCTGGCTGGGCACCAGCGCCCAGACTCAACCAGCAGAGCCAGCCGCCCCAGCGCTGGACATTCCTGCCGGTTACAGCCTCACCCCATTCTTATCAGACGAGCCAATCCGGCAGTTTACCGAGGCGCGGAGCGTACTGCTACCGGACACCGACTACGCTGCGGTGATCGACACCAACCGCGGGCGGTTGACAATCGATCTCTTCGAGCAGCAGACCCCGATAACGGTCAATAGCTTGGTGTTCTTAGCACAGCACCGCTACTTCGATGGCATCGTCTTTCACCGGGTACTCGATGGTTTCATGGCCCAGACCGGCGATCCTACCGGTACCGGTCGCGGCGGCCCCGGCTATCAGTTTGAGGACGAAATCGTCCCCGGCTTGGTCCACGATCAGTTGGGGGTGGTCTCGATGGCTAACGCTGGGCCAAATACCAACGGTAGCCAGTTCTTTATCACCTTTGCCGCTACCCCTTGGCTAGACGGCAGGCATACCGTATTTGGCCGGGTCGTCGAAGGGCTGGAAGTGTTAGACGCCCTGACGCGCATTGACCCGCAAACCCCCAGCATCATCGCCTTCCTTACCGACTCGCTAGCTAGTCTAGCTGAGCAGGGTGTCCTGCTAGCCGGCGAGGCTGACCAGACGCTACAGAGCTATCTGAGCGAGAGCTTAGGCGCCATGCCGGTAGCCGGCCAGACTTTTACCGTTGATGGCTTCACCGGCGTGCTCGGCCGCTTGGGCGACACCCCGGCTATCGGCTTTTTCCCCCAACCCGACGTGATTGAGCGGATGTTCATTATTGAGCGCCCGGCGGGTAGCCAGTGATTTTCGCCCCGACCTGAATACTCGAATACTGATTTTCGGAGGACGGTAATGGCCAGCAAACAGCTTGAAGGTTACACCGCACGTCCCTGCTCGGAGACTCGTCAGACCGAGTTCTCCCGCGCTGAAACGGTACTAAGGCCCGGCAAGGACTACCGCGCCACACTCAGTACCCGCCACGGCGATCTTGTCATCGAGCTCTATCAAGACCAGGCGCCGCACACGGTCAATAACTTCGTATTCTTAGCGCTGCACCGCTTCTATGACGGAGTGGCCTTTCACCGCGTACTAGCAGACTTCATGGCCCAGACCGGTGACCCTACCGGGACCGGTCGCGGTGGCCCCGGCTACCGCTTCGAGGATGAGTTTCACCCGGCCTTACGGCATGATAAGAAGGGTGTGTTATCGATGGCTAACGCTGGGCCAAACACCAACGGTAGCCAGTTCTTCATCACTTTTCAGCCTACTCCCTGGCTAGATGGCAAGCACGCGGTGTTCGGCCAGGTAATCGAGGGGCTTGAGGTGCTCGACGCGCTCACCCACATCGACCCGCAGCGGCCTTCGGGGGTTAAGCCGGACGTAATCAGCCGGCTCGCTATTGTCGAGAAGTAAAGGTAGTTATAGCGCCAGCGGGCTAGCGCGCAAGGCTCGAGCCTTGGCTTGTTGCTGCAGGTGAGTGGTGAAGGCGGTCAGCGGCACACCCTTTCGTTCCGGCTCCTGACGGCTACGGAACGAAACCTGCGCTGCTCCTTGCTCCTGGTCGCCGACGATCACTGTGTAAGGGATCTTGTACAGCTCGGCGGTACGGATCTTGGCGTTCATGCGATCCGCGCCGTCGTCGATGCTGGCGCGCAAGCCGGCCTGAGCCAAGGCCGAGGCTACCTGTCGGGCATAGGGCAGGTGCCGGTCAGCGATCGGCACGATCCGCACCTGCTCGGGGGCGAGCCACAAGGGAAAGTCGCCGGCGAAGTGCTCGGTTAAAAAGCCGACCATCCGCTCATGGGTGCTTAAGGGCGCCCGGTGGATGCACAGCGGCGTCTCAGGCTCGTTCTGGTCATTGGTAAAGTGTAGATCGAAGCGCGCGGGCTGGGCAAAATCGACCTGATTGGTGGCCAGCGTAAACTCCTTGCCGATGGCAGAGTAAATCTGCACGTCGATCTTGGGGCCGTAGAAGGCGGCTTCGTCCGGCACTTCGAGGTAGGGAACGCCGCCGTTGTCCATAGCGCGGCGCACCATGGCCTCGGTCTTGAGCCACAGCGCCTCATTGTCAACATACTTCTGGCCGAGACCTGCCTGGCTGTGGGTACTGAGGCGCATCACATAGCGCTCGATGCCGAACAGCTTGAAGTAGTCGAGGTAGAGCTGCACCACCGCCAAGAATTCGGCTTCGAACTGCGCCTCCGAGCAGTAGATGTGGGCGTCGTTCATCTGCATGCTGCGCACCCGCATCAGGCCAAAGAGCACGCCGGACTTTTCATAGCGGTAGCAGGTGCCGTACTCGGCCAGGCGCATCGGCAGCTCGCGGTAAGAGCGTGGGCGGGCCGCAAAGATCTTATGGTGGAAGGGGCAGTTCATCGGCTTGAGGTAGTACTTGACCCCTTCTAGCTCCATCGGCGGGTACATCTCCTCAGCGTAGTAGGGCAAATGTCCGCTCTTTAAGAACAGCTGCTCCTTGGTGATGTGCGGCGTGCGCACGCGCTGGTAGCCGGCCCGCTCCTCTACCTCTTTGGCCAGCTGCTCGAGCTCTTCGATAATGACGGCGCCCCGTGGTAGCCAGAGCGGCAGGCCGGGACCGATCTCATCGTCAAAGGTGAATAGTTCTAGCTCCCGGCCAAGCTTACGGTGATCGCGCTTCTTGGCCTCCTCAAGCTGCCACAAGTGATGCTTAAGCTGCTCCTTAGTCATAAAGGCCACGCCGTAAATGCGCTGCAGCATAGGACGCGCCTCATCGCCACGCCAGTAGGCCCCAGCGATCGACATCAGCTTAAAGTGCGGTGTCACGGCGCCGGTAGTCGGCACATGCGGACCGCGGCAGAGGTCGGTAAAACCGGCCTCACCACCCTGCTCGTAAAAGGTAAGGGCGGTCCCCTCGGGCAGCTCGGCGATCAGCTCGAGCTTATAGGGGTCGTTGAGGGCCTGATAGCGGGCGATCGCTTCGCTGCGCGGCAGCTCGTACTTGCGTAAAGCGAGGTTCTGCTTAACGATCTCACGCATCCGTGCCTCGATCTCGACCAGATCGTCGGGGGTTAAGGTGCGCGGCAGGTCAAAATCGTAGTAAAAACCGTGCTCGATTACCGGCCCGATCCCCAACCGCACACTGTGCGGGTCGGCGAAGTGCTCCCGCACGGCTTGGGCCATGACATGAGCCAGGGTATGGCGCATCAGCGCGATAACCTCAGCGTCTTGCTTAGTGACAATGGCGACCTTGGCGCCGTCAGGCAGCGCCTGAAACAGGTCGGTAAGCTGATCATCGACACGAGCGCCGATGGCCGCCTTAGCCAATCCAGGACCGATCAGCTCGGCCACCTGGCGCGGGGTGGCCCCGGCTGGAAGTTCTAGCACCTTGCCGTCGGGAAGGGTAATCTGCATGCTTCACCTCGTAGTGACCATAGCAATGAGCAGTAACTCTACCACAGCTTCCCCGAGCAGGGTATTATCGCGCTATGTGGAGACTTGGGTATCTCGTCATGCTCTTGCTACCTTTGGCGGTAGCGCAAGGTGACGACAGCTTCGGCTATATCGAAGGGCGAATTGTCGCCATCGATGAGGCCCGCAACGTGGCGATCGTCGCGCTGCCGGACCGCACAGTTGAAGCCCAGCTCGGCGGCAGCTTTTTCATGGACCAGGGGAGCCTGCTTCCCGAGTTCCGCGCGGGGCAGCGGGTTGAGCTCTACTTTGCCCCCGGCCCTGATGGCCAGCGGCAATACAACGTTGCCGACTGGGTAAGGCGCCCGGCGCTGCTGTGGCTGTTAGGGCTGTTTGTGTTAGTGGCGCTGGTGGTAGCGCGCGGCAAGGGGCTGCGCGCTATAATCGCTACCTCGGCCAGCCTGGTAGTAATCATCGCCTTCATCGTGCCGGGGATTCTGGCCGGTCATAATCCGCTGCTCATCTCCTTTATCGGCGCTGGCGGCATTCTGATCTTGGCCATCTACTTTGTTCATGGTCTTAACTGGAGCACTACCGCAGCGCTACTGGGAACCCTAATCGCAGTAGCCGTTACCATGGGGCTTGGCATCGCTTTCAGCGAGCTGGCCCACCTTACCGGCATGGGCGACGACAAGGCGATGTTCATTAGCTTCGGTGCGCCGCAAATAGCCTTAAAGGGGCTGCTGCTGGCCGGGCTGGTGATAGGGGCCTTGGGGGCGCTGGCCGACATCACCATTGTGCAGGCCAGCGTGGTGCGCGAACTCGCTCACGCCAACCCGAACTTTGGCCTGCGCGAGCTCTACCGGCGGGCCATGAAGGTAGGGCTTGAACATGTCGGCTCGCTAATCGACACCTTGGTGTTGGCCTATACCGGAGCAGCCCTGCCGCTGTTGGTGTTGCTTAATCTCGGCGAGGTCGGGACCATCCGAGCGCTTAATCTGGAGCTGGTGGCCACCGAGATAGTGCGCATCCTGGTCGGCTCGATCGGGCTGATCCTGGCCGTTCCCTTAACCACCTTGCTGGCAGCGCTGCTCTTTCGCGGTGATCGGCTACCCGGCAAGCCTGGGCTCGAGCACGGCCATAAACACTGACCATCCTCTCGGGGTAACCCCTTAGCTGCGATACTCACCCCACTCCCGCTTGAGCACCCCACACACTTCACCGAGCGTAGCGCCGACTCGCAGGGCCGCTAACACCGGCTCGCAGAGGTTAGCAGGTCCGGTCGCTGCCTGGCGCAGTTCGGCCAGCGCGGCCTCGGTCGCGACCTGATGGCGCTGCTGCCGCCAAGCGCGAAGCTGCTGTTGGCGCTGCCGCTCTACCTCCGGCTCGAGCTGCTGCGTGGGGATCGGAGGATCTTGATCGGTGCGGAAGCGGTTGACCCCGATGATAACTCGTTTAGCGCTTTCAATCTCCCGCTGAAACTCATAGGCTGCCGCCTCGATCGCCTCCTGCACAAAACCCGCTTCGATGGCCGCCACGCTGCCACCTAGCTCCTCGATCTCTTGCAGCCAGCGCTTAGCCTCGCACTCAAGGCTATCGGTCAAGTGCTCTATGTAATAACTCCCGCCCAAGGGATCGACCACTTCGGGGACGCCCGTCTCATAAGCCAGAATCTGCTGGGTACGCAGCGCCAGGCGCGCCGACTCCGGCGTAGGCAGGCCGAGCGCCTCATCATGCGCGTTGGTGTGCAGCGACTGGGTGCCGCCGAGCACCGCCGCCAGCGCCTGGTAGGCAGTGCGGACGATGTTGTTTTCGGGCTGCTGGGCGGTTAGCGTGCTGCCGCCGGTCTGGGTGTGAAAGCGCAGCAGCCACGACTTGGGGTTCTGGGCGCCAAACTCCTCGCGCATGATTCGCGCCCACATCCGCCGGGCGGCCCGGAACTTGGCTACCTCCTCGAAGAGGTGGTTGTGGCAGGCAAAAAAGAAACTCAGCCGCGGCGCGAAGCGGTCGAGCTCAAGTCCGCGCGACAGCGCCGCGCGCACGTAAGCCTTAGCGTTGGCCAGGGTAAAGGCGATCTCCTGGGCGGCATTAGCGCCCGCCTCGCGGATGTGGTAGCCCGAAATGGAGATGGTGTTCCAGTTTGGGAGCTTGAGCGAGCAGTACTCAAAGAGATCGGTGACCAGGCGCATCGAGACTGGCACCGGATAGATGTAGGTGCCGCGCGCCACGTACTCCTTGAGGATATCGTTTTGCACCGTGCCGGAAAGCTTTTCTGGCAGGGCACCCTGCTCTTGAGCTACCAGGATATAGAGTGCCAAAAGCATCATCGCCGGGGCGTTAATGGTCATCGAGGTCGAGACCTGCTCGAGCGGGATGCCAGCCAAGAGCGTGCGCATGTCGTCCAAGGTGGCGATCGATACCCCTACCCGCCCCACCTCGCCGCGGGCTAACGGATCATCGGGGTCGAGGCCGAGCTGCGTCGGCAGATCAAAGGCTACCGACAACCCGGTCGTCCCCTGCGAAAGCAGGTAGCGGTAGCGCGCATTAGAAGCCTCTGCTGAGCCAAAGCCTGCGTACTGGCGCATGGTCCACAGCCGGCCAGTGCTGTACATCTCGGGATAGATGCCGCGGGTAAAGGGGTACTCCCCGGGCTTACCCAGCTCTGCGGGCGGCCCATCGTAGCTTGTCATGCTATCAGTATAGCGTCAGGTTGCCTAAAGGCTTAATCTCATAAGGCGCAGACGGCGAAGCGCTTAGTGACTGGTAGCAGGCGCCAACTCAAGAGTCTTGGTGGGACTAAGGGAATCTAGCCAGTAACAGCGCCCTGTGCAGCGCTCCCCACCAGCTTGGCGTATTTAGCCAGCACGCCCTGGGTGTAACGGGCTGGCGGGGGTTGCCAGGCGGCGCGGCGGCGCGCGATCTCTTCGTCGGGCACATTGAGTTGCAGCAAGCGCCGCTCGGCGTCCAAAGTCACCGAGTCGCCCTCATGCACTAGAGCGATGGTGCCACCTACCGCCGCTTCCGGCGCCACATGACCGACCACCATGCCGTAGGTGCCGCCGGAGAAGCGGCCATCGGTAATGAGCCCCACGCTATCGCCCAGCCCTTGGCCGACCAGGGCAGCGGTGGGCGAGAGCATCTCGCGCATCCCCGGCCCTCCTTTGGGGCCTTCGTAGCGGATCACCACCACCTCGCCAGCTTTGATCTGCCGCGCCAGGATCGCCGCCATGCACTCCTCTTCGCAGTCAAACACTCGCGCCGGGCCAGTAACCTTCGGGACCCTCACACCGCTGGTCTTAGCTAGCGCCCCCTCCTCGGCCAGATTGCCCTTGAGAATGGCTAAGTGGCCGTGCGGGTAGACCGGCTTCGACCAGGGGCGGATCACGTCCTGGTCAGGGCGTGGTTCCTCGGGCACGTCGCGCAGGACTTCGGCCAGGGTCTGCCCGGTGATAGTCAGCGCTTCGCCGTGCAGTAGGCCATTAACCAGTAGCATCTTCATCACCTGTGGAACGCCGCCGGCCTGGTGCAGATCGGTAGCCACGTAACGCCCGGAGGGTTTTAAGTTGCACAGCACCGGCACGCGCCGACCAAAGGAATCGAAATCATCCAGGGTGAGCTTCACCCCGGCCGCGTAGGCGATGGCCGGCAGGTGCAGCACGGCGTTGGTGGAACCGCCGAGGGCCATCAGCAGGGCCAGCGCGTTCTCAAAGGCAGCACGGGTGAGGATATCGCGCGGCAAGATCTGTCTCTTGATGGCTTCAACCAACACTTTGCCGGACTGCGCCGCGCTGTCGGCCTTCTCTGGGTCTTCGGCGGCCATGGTCGAGGAGTAGGGCAGGCTCATACCCATAGCCTCAAAGAGCGAGGCCATAGTGTTGGCGGTGTACATGCCGCCGCAGGAGCCCACTCCCGGACAGGAGCGACGTTCGATTTCAAGCAGCTCATGCTCGTCGATCTTGTTGGCGATATACTCGCCTACCGCCTCAAAAGCGCTGACGATGGTGAGGTCGCGGCCCTGGTAATGGCCCGGCTTGATGGTGCCGCCATAAACGAAGATGGCCGGGATATTCACGCGGGCAATGGCAATCAGCGCCCCCGGCATGTTCTTGTCACAGCCGCCGATCGCCAGCACACCGTCCATGCTCTGGCCGTTGCAGACAGTCTCGATCGAGTCGGCAATGACCTCGCGCGACACCAGCGAGTATTTCATGCCCTCAGTACCCATGGCGATGCCGTCCGAGATGGTAATGGTGCCAAATAGTTGCGGCATGGCTCCGGCTTCTTGTAGTGAGGTCTCGGCGCGCACTGCTAGCGCTCCGATCCCAGCATTGCAGGGCGTAATCGTGCTATGGGCGTTGGCTATGCCTACAATCGGCTTGTTGAAATCATGGTCACCAAAGCCTACCGCCCGCAATAGCGCGCGGTTAGGGGAGCGCTCGACTCCTTCGGTGGCAAACTTGCTGCGAGGATTAAGGGGAGGGGTGCGGGATGAAGTCATACGGTCATCTTAACGGCTAGCTCGCGGTATTGCCAAGGCGCCCAGCCGATACACTAAAATAGCCCGCGGCCGGGTTTGCGCATCATCTGCTTGAATAGCTTCTTCATCTGCTCGTAGTTCTTCATGAGCCGGTTAACGTCCTGCACGGTGGTCCCTGAGCCTGCCGCAATGCGCTTGCGGCGGCTGGCGTTAAGCAGGTCCGGCCTTATCCGTTCGCGCTCGGTCATCGACGAGATGATCGCTTCGACCCGTGCCAGCTCACGCTCATCGATGTCAGCGCCGGCAGGCAACATCCGGTTGGCCCCCGGAACCATCTTGAGTATGTCGGTAAACGAGCCCATCTTCTTGAGGCGGCGCATCTGCGTGAGCATATCCTGCAGCGAAAAGTCCTTGAGGCTCAGCTCGGCCTCATCACCTTCTACCGCCTTGGCCTTTTCGATCAAGGTCAGCACATCGCCCATACCCAGGATGCGACCCGCTAAGCGATCGGGATAGAAGGGCTCGAGCCCATCGATCTTCTCGCCCATGCCGGCAAAATAGATCGGTTTGCCGGTGACCTGCCGGGCTGACAGCGCCGCCCCGCCACGTGCGTCGCCATCGAGTTTGGTCATAATCAGCCCGCTCACCCCGATACGAGAATCGAAGGTGGTAGCTACCGGCAGCGACTGCTGGCCGGTCATGGCATCGACTACTAGCATGGTTTCGCTCGGCTGCAAGGCCGCTTTTAGTTCGGCTAGCTCCTGCATCAAGCGCTCGTCGATCTGCAAGCGCCCGGCGGTATCGACGATGACCAGGTCGCGGAAGTTAGTGCGCAGATAGCTTTGCAGCTTGTCTTTGGTTCGGCTAACCGGCTCGTTATCCTCGACTTCCAGCACCGGCACACCGACCTGCGCGCCGAGCACCCTGAGCTGCTCCCGTGCTGCCGGGCGCTGGGTATCGGCGGCTAGTAGCAACGGCCTGCGCCCCTGCGCCTTGTACTTGTAGGCCAGCTTGCCGGCAGTGGTGGTCTTGCCTGCTCCTTGCAACCCCATCAACAGCCAGACGTTGCCGTCGTTTTTCAGCGTGGGCTGCACCGCCTTGCCGCCAAGCAGCGCGACTAACTCCTCATGGACGATGGCGATCACGCGCTGATCGGGGTTGAGCGACATTAACACCTCAGACCCGACCGCTTTTTCTTGCACCCGCTGGGTAAACGCTTTGGCGACCTCGAGGTTGACATCAGCCTCAAGGAGCGCCATGCGCACCTCGCGCAGAGCCGCCTTAACCTCGGCTTCGCTGAGTTTGCCGCGCCCGCGCAGCGAGCTGAATACCTCTTGCAGCCTGTCACCTAGACCTTGAAACATATCTGCCTCGTGTCAGCCTCTCCCCCGACCGCCCTAAGGCTAGCGAAAAGAGGGGCAAAGGTCAAGGAACTGAGCGCCAAATTGACATTTGCCGGGTGAGCGCTTACACTAGCTCTTGCCTGGGGCTGTGGCGCAGTTGGGAGCGCGCGTGAATCGCACTCACGAGGTCAGGGGTTCGAATCCCCTCAGCTCCACCAAGTCAGGGACGCAAAAACGCCCGGTTATGGAGCCGGGTGTTCGTCTTTAGTTGGCCGCTTAACTGCCCCGTTCGCCCACGGCAACCAGCGTAGCAATACGCTCATCGAAGTGAAAGCGCTGAGGCGCGCCGATTCGGAAGGCGTCAAAGGTGGGATGTAGGGGGTTAATGAGGTAGCTAAACTGACTCGGAATGATGGCGCTGGGCACCCTCAGCACAAGCGAGGCACGCCGCTCGCTCCAGTTGTTGCCAATGAGCTGGGTCGCTTTCAGGGGCTGAGCATGCCAGTCTGGCGGCACCGGCTTGCGGTTCCAGTCCAGCGGCAAAGCGGCGTTGGGCAAGAAGGTGCTCTCCTCTTCCTCGAAGGTGAAGCTATATACCCAGAGGCCCTCGAGCCCTTTCACGGATCGGGTATGCACCAAACGCTCGAGCGCCGCCAGGGCGATGGAGTCCGAGGCGTAGACTATTCTCACGCCGGGCCCGTTCCAGCGGCCCCCATGTCTGGCCGCACCAAGGCCGCTGAAGGCGTCTTCAGGCCGGTGGTGAGGCTCGCTGCAGAGCCGATAAACCTTCAGAGATAGACCCCGTCGGCAATCTGCTCGAAGTAGCGTTTCACAGCTTCCAGGCCCGGGGTAGTGGCAGCAAGCTCGAGCGGGACCCGACCGAGTTGGGCATTGGGCGTCCGGAGCCAACGCCTGGCATCGTCGGGGTCGCCAATGCTCCGCTCCGCTGCGCCGAGAAGCTCTCTTATCTGATAGAGGCGGTTCGATTCCAGCGGGTTCAGCCGGCCACCACGCCGCCGACTCAGGGTGCTGCGGCTGATGCCCAGCACGCTGGCGAGTTGCTGCTGCGTCACGCCAAGGGTTTCGCTCAGCAGCTCGAACGCTTCGAACGGATAGCCCGCTTCGATTTGCGAGATCTCGTCAAAGAGGCTTCGCCCTGAGGGCTCAGCCCGAAGGGAGGCTTCCCGAGGAGCAGTATCGCTAGACTCGAGGGTAGGTGCAAAGGTACGCATCATGCTCAGATGATACATTAAAGTTGGTCATATGGGAAGTGTGCTCCGCCCGCAAAACGACAGAGTACGGTCGACCATTGACTCAAGTTGCACCGCTTTGGTTCAGCTTCCTTGCTCGAGCGTCTCCCAACGTGGGTGCTTAGCGCTCTCTAGCTGACTCACAGCGGCTTGCGTGATTCCCATGCGCTGCGCGACGTCCGCTTGGGAGAGTCCATCGCGTTTCTTGGCCTACTTGAACCACCTACGAAACGCCCTGCCGGTGATTTTGCCGGCAGCTCGCCGGGCTATGCGTTGGCCCACACTGCCACGCTTGACGGCGTTAATGTCACCCAACAACCGAGCTAGCCAGTAGAGAAAGCTTCGAGTCTTGTTCATACCTCTCCTTGCCGAGCTAGAGCTCAGCCTAGCATAAGTCGCCGGGCTAGGGCTGCCCTGCTCGGGACAAAGCCCAGCGGCCCGTCAGAGTATACTGGCCCATGGCTTCTGGCCGCCACAGCGACACCCCAAGTAGCAGTGAGACTATCTCCCAGGAGCTGCGGCGCGGTGAGAAGCTGCTTTTGGCAGCCGACTACACCGGTGCTCAACGGGCGCTCGATAGCGTACTGGCGCTAGCGGTCACGGCACAGGATGCGCAGGCCGAGGTTGCTGCGTTGCGCGCGCTCCTGAAGTGCGCTTTTTACCGACGCGACCCCCACGGGGCGCTCGAGCTAGGCCGCCGTGCCGTGGAGCGGGCTCGCGAGGCCGGCTTGCGCAGACAAGAAGGGCTAGCCCACAACGACTTAGGCATCCTCTACGGCGATCTCAACCTGTATGCCGAAGCGGTGTATCACCTACTCGAAAGCGCCCGGCTGTTGCGCGAGCTTGGCGATAGCGAGCTAAGCCATCCGTTGAGCAACCTGGGCAATATCTACCACGACCTGGCGGAGTTTGCCAAAGCGCTTCAAGCCTATCAAGAGGCCTATCGCTTGCTAGCGACAACTCCCAAACGGACCCACGGCATCGTGTTGGGGAATATCGGGCGCACCCTGCTGGCGCTAGGCCGCTACGCCGAGGCCGAAAATAACCTCCAGGAAAGTCTCGCTCTATTTGATACGCTAGGAGATGCTCCCTATCGCGCTGCCGCGCAGCTTAAGCTGGGGCAGCTTTACAGCGCCACCGGTAACCTAGACCAGGCGCGGCACCACCTCGAAACCAGCCTTAGGCCCCTGCCCTCTGGCGAACCGATGCCTTGGCGCGATGAGGCGCTGCTAGCGCTTGGCCAATTGCAGCTCCGTTTGGGCGAACTCGCCGGAGCAACGGATAGCCTTACCCAAGCACTAGCCCTTGCTGAGCAGAACCAAGTTGTGAGTATGCTGGTTGAGATCCACCGTGCCCTTGCCGAAAGCCACGAGCGCCTTGGCAACCTTGCTGATGCTCTAGCTCACCTCAAGGCTTTTGCCCGCCATCAAGAGCGCCTCCTTGCAGAGAAGGCTGACCGGGCCCTACGCGCCGCACTGGTCGCCTTCGAAGTCGACCGGGTGAAGCAAGAGCAGGCCGTCTATCAGCGTAGAAACAGTGAGTTAGTAGCCTTGCGGCGCCAGCTTGAAGAGCAGAACGCCCGCTTAAAGGAGCTGGCGCTAAGCGACCCCTTAACCGGGCTGCGCAATCGCCGCTACCTGGAAGACCATCTCGACGAGGTGTTAGCCAGCACCGAGCGCTACGAGCGTGAGCTGAGCCTGGTAGTCATCGATATCGACAATTTCAAACTTATCAACGACAACCATTCCCATACCCTAGGCGACGGCGTGCTGGTCGCTACGGCTAGGCTGCTCGCCGGCCAGCTCCGGCAGGCCGATGTAGTGGTGCGCTACGGCGGGGAGGAGTTTGTCATCGTCCTCCCCGAAACATCGCTCGCTCAGGCTCTGACTGCGGCCGAGAAGCTGCGCCAGGCTATTGAGGGCTACCCCTGGCATACGCTGGCGGCTGACCTGACAGTAACCATCAGTTGTGGCTTGGCTGTCTATCAACCCGGCCTAACACGCAACGAGCTACTCAGACTTGCCGACCAAGAGCTTTACCGCGCCAAGCGAAGCGGCCGCAATCGGGTCTGCGCTGCTGTGCCCTGACCGGCTGCGGTAAAGTAGGGCGTGATTCGCTCGCTCGCCGCCGCTGAGCTTGAGGGGTTCATCAGCCGTTACTACGCTTTTTTGGGACATAGCAACCCGCGCGGCTTCGCGCGGCAAGCGGTCGCCGCCATGCGCGACCCGCACGGCGACGCAGCGCGGAGCTTCATCCTCTTTGCCGAGGCCGGCCTACCGCTGGCCGGGGCCCACGTCGTGGCGCCACAGCCCAGCGATGACGACCAGAACCTTTACCTAAGCAACCTCTGGTTCATTAGCCCGAACGATCTTCAGCGGCTCCTTAGCGAGCTGCTGCGCAAGCACCCGCACGAAGCGGCGCACTGCCCGCTGTATAACTTTTCACCGGAGCAGCTCGAGCGCATCGCTCCGGTGCTAACCAGCCTGGGCTTTGGACTACGCCAAGCCCACGCCCTAACCTTCGCTCTGGCCGACCTCCCCTCCGTGGGGCTACCGGTGGCGCTCGAAGCCTGGTCTGAGGAGAACGACGTGCTGTTTCGCACAGTCTTTGCTCGAGCCGAAGGGTTTACGCCGTCTGATCGGTGGTGGGCCTGGCTCAAGCGCTGGCGTGGGCCGCTCATCCCGGACTTGTGGCTGTTAGGGCGCGAAACGCCCGACCAGGAGCCAATCGGCTACGCCTTTTACGGCATCCGCCGCAACGGGGTCGATGGTGAATACTACCTCACAGCTAGCGGCGTGCTGGCCAAATATCGCCGCAGCAGCGCGCTGCTGCGGCGCCTGCTGCTCTCCAGCCTGCCTGAGCTGGCGGCACGGAGCCCCATGGGGACGGTTACGACACTCATCACCCAACCGGATCCCAAACTGATTCGCATTCTCGAATCGCTGGGCTTTGAAACGCAGGAGCGCTATCCCCTCTTTATCAAGCTGCCGGGCTAGGTTATAGTTGCGGCATGAACTTTTTCGCCCGTTGGCTGCTGGCTGCCGTGGCGCTGTGGCTCACTACCGAGCTGTACGGCGGCCTATCGTTCGCGCAACCGGGGGTAGCACCGGTGTTGATCGCCGGCCTGGTATTGGGCCTGGTTAATGCCGTAGTGCGACCCGTGATGGTGTTCCTAACGTTACCTCTGACTATCCTGACCATGGGGCTGTTCTTGCTGGTGGTCAACGCCTTGGCGCTTTACATCGTGGCCGCGCTGACGCCTCTACAGATCGCTAGCTTCGGCGCGGCCATCATCGGCGCGCTGATTTTAAGCATTATCAGCGCAGTACTGAGCGCGGTCTTGACCGATAAGAGCTAGCCGCGCGGCAGGTACTTCTCCCAAATCGGGTCGATCGTCGGTATAACGCCGTAGGCGGTGCTGAACATGAACCTGGGGGCAAACGGCTTGCGCTTAAGCTGCATCCGGGCCTCAGCAGGGGTGCGGTCACGCTTATGGGCGTTGCAGCGATGGCAGCAGGCCACTACGTTCTCCCAGCTGGTGGTGCCGCTGCGGCTGCGCGGCACTACGTGGTCAAGGGTGAGGTCGTTAGAACGGATGCCGCAGTACTGGCAGGTATGGTCGTCACGTCGCAGCACATTCTTGCGGTTAAAGGCCACGCGGTGGCGCGGCGGGCGCTTGATGAAGCGCTTGAGGCGGATCACACTCGGCACAGCGAAGGTCTGACTAGGCGAGCGCAGCACCCAGTCGCTGTCCTCAACCCGCTCGGCTATCTCGTGCATGAGTAGCGCTACCGCCCGCTTGACCGAGCAGACGTGCAGCGGCTCGTAGCTGGCGTTTAGGATCAACACCCGCGAGGCGTTGAGGCTAGGCAGAACATGCTCCACCGCATCTTCTACCGCGAAGGGGTCCGGGGCTTGGCTGTCAGGATCGTAAGGGGCGGCAGGTCCTCCAAAAGTAGATGCGCCTAGTATACTCCAGGCAAATCAGGGCCGTGTGAAGCGCCCGAAAGATTACCGGCGTGCCGGTTAGTCGCAGCCAGCGAAGCCTCGATTGGTCGCCAATACTCTCAGCTCCGGCTGAAGGGCGGTGCAGCTCGAAAGGAGCGCCACGAGGTCGTGGGTTCGCAGTGGCGGCTGGCCCTGCCGCACCAGGAAGGCCTTTAGCATCTGTTACCGGCTGGGCGTGGAAGCAGACCGTGTCCCAAGGAACGCGCTCGGCTGCCAATTATTACCAATGTTTAGCCGGTCGCTTTTAGCTTTTCTGAGCCAAAGCTGGTATGTGGACTCAGCGTCGTTCATAAAGCACTTGCCCCTCACTTTCGATCTGCCGCAAGAAGGAGCCTTCAATACTGGTTTGCCTCATAGCGCCAGAACTCGGCTGGCGAGAGGATGGTGATGCGGCCAACGTGCGCCAGTGCGAGCAGGTCCTTGTCCCCGGTGATGATGGCGTCGCACGCTCCGGAGACGGCGGTAGCGAGCACCCAATCATCATCGGGATCACGGCAGATCGGCTCGGGCAGCGGCTCAGGGGTGATGAGTTCCATGTGCGCCTCGTTCAGCGCACGAGCGTTCTGCGCAGCAGCCGCTGGGACCTTCAACTTGTGGACCAGCTTCTCTTCGAACTCGGTGAGAATGACAGACGAGCTGACCAGGACGTGTTCACGCTCGCAGTGTTCGAGCAGCTCATGGCAGAGGCCGCGAGCGACGAAGGCGGCGATCAGGACATTAGTGTCGAGAACAAGCCTCACGAGATTTCGCGGAAGACGTCCTCATCGGTGAAGATGCCCTGGGCTTCCGCATAGGGCATGAGCTGACGGCGTAGCGCGCGAAACTTGCGCGTAAAGAGGTACTCGCGTAGCGCCTCGCGCACAAGATCGCTGCGGCTGACGCCTTCCGCTTGAATGAAGCGATCCAGCTCGTTCTTCAGGTCTTGAGGCAAGCTGATCGAGATGTTTTCGCGCATGGCACCACCTCCAGCATAGATACCTGTGCTACAAAATAGCACAGGACCGTGCCAGGTGTCAGAGGGATGTGCCGGACGGGCCTAATCTACAGACGGTGGCAAGCTGTGGATTGTAGCCCCTAGGGTTGCCGCCAAGGTTACGCCTCCGCTAGCATGGGGTATGCGCAAAGTAGCACTAGGACTGAGCCTTAGCCTAGCCTTGCTGTTGGCGAGCGCATCGCTAGGCCAGCACGCCACTGAGCCGCACTTCGCCGACGTCCCCCCCTGCCACTGGGCGGCCGAGGCCGTGAGCCACGTTGCCGGCCAGGGGATCTTCATCGGCTTCCCGCCTGATCATAGCTACCTCAGTGTCAACGCCTTGCGCCAAGTTTTCGAGGGGTTGCGCTGCGCCGACCCTGGGTGGAGCTTGCGCTTCCTCGAAGGGGCGCCGGTGGGCTTCGGTGAGCCACCGGCACCGAGGCTGACGGGTTTTGAGTTAACCAGCGAGCTGCTGAAGCTGACCCCGGAGCAAGCGCGCATCGCCTTTAGCGTGACGCTGGTGTTAGACGAACCGGACTTGCGCCGCATCGAGACGCGCCACGGTGAAGCCCTGGTACGGCGCGACGGTGTGGGCTGGCGCGTCAGCTATGCCAGCCTAGCCGGGCTCGAGCCCACCCTCTTTCCGCCCGGCAGCGGTGCGGCAGCCAAGGGCCTGCCTGTCCTGGCTGCCATCTTCAAAGGCGAGTGACGGTTTGGCGGTTAAAGCGGTCCGCTGCGGCGCAGCTTGTAGCGCTCGTAGATCAGCTCCACCCCGGCCTCACTGGGGCGAAAAGTCACCTCCAGGCGCCGCCCACCGGCCAGGGTAAAAAAGCTTGGCTCGTGGTTATCCAGTCTGTGCGGCACCAGGATTACCCGCTGGGGCTGGGCGCTGTCTGGGAAGGTGAGCTGCAAAAAGTCGCCCCGGCGCGCCACCTCGGCCTGCATGGTCTCCTTGAAGCTATGATAGCGGCCCACCAGGGGCGTTATGGCCTCCTCGAGCCGCCAGAACGGCAGGGAGGCCAGGTCCTGGCCTAGCTCTAGAGCCAACGCCACCTGGGCTAGCTGGCTCAGGGGGTAGCCGCTGCCGTTAGCCAGTATAGCTACCCCTAGTTTGCGCTCAGGGATGAAGGCCAGGTGCGCGGTGCTGACCAGTACACTGCCGCCATGCCCGACCAGCCGCTGGCCAAAAAACTCCTGGCTGCTCAGACCGTAGCCGTAATGCACATTGTGCTCGCCCGGCGCTGCTTCGCCCCAGAGGCCGGGCATGCTTTGCGTTGGTGAGGCGACGTAAGGGGTCATCATCTGCTTTAGCCCCTCAGGTGAGACAATCCCCTTGCCTCCCTCGAAATAGAGTTGAAGGTAGCGGGCCAGCTCGATCACGCTAGAGAACAGCCCGCCCTCGCTCCTGATGGCGCGGAATAGATACTCACCCACGCGCGGCGGCTTGTCCTCGGAGAGCACATAGGGAACGGCTGCATCGCGGTCGTTGGCCAGCTCCTGCCGGGTGAAGCAGCTGCGGGTCATTCCCAGGGGCAGCAGAATTTCGTCGCGGAGATACTCGGCATAGGATTTGCCGCTCAGGCGCTCGATAATCAGGCCCAGCAGAGCATACCCCTCGTTGAAGTAGAACCAGCGCTGGCCCGGCGCCGCCTCTTCCCAGCTCTCGGCGCCGTCCATGAAAGTGAGAATATCCTCCGGGCTGGCGATGGGCAGGTAGCGCCCGCCGATGCGGTTGGCGTAGCGGATTACTGCCTCGCCGTAGGCCAGGGCTGGCAGGCCAGAGGTGTGGCTTAGCAGGTGGTGCAGGCGCACGGTCTCCCCTTTGGGCTTAAAGGGGAAGGGTAGGTACTGGTCTACGGGATCCTGAAGCGAGAGCCGGCCCGCTTCAGCCAGGCGCATGATCGCCAGGGCAGTGAAGGACTTGGTTACGCTGCCGATGCCGTATAAGGTGTCGGGCGTGGCAGCCAGGCCCTGCTCGAGGTCGCGCTGGCCAAAGCCGCGGGCATAGATCACCTGGTCCCCGGCTACCAGCGCTAGGCTCAGGCCCGGTAGGCCGCTGGCGGCCATTTTGTCAAACACGATCTGCTCGAGCCGTTTTACCGCTGTGAGCTCCATCTCGCCTCCTTCTGCTAACTCCACGATAGCAGACTCCAACGGACCGCTGCTGAGCACGGGAGATGCTGAAGCGCGGTTATCCCTAACAAGGCGTGGCAGGTCACCGCACTGCGGCTCAGCCCGACTGCATCAATTTCTCGATCACACTCCGGTCTTCTAAGGTGCTGACGTCACCGCTGGCCGCCTCGCCCGCTGCCACGTTGCGCAACAGCCGCCGCATGATCTTGCCGCTGCGCGTCTTGGGCAGGCTATCGGCAAAGCGGATCTCGTCGGGCTTGGCGATGGCGCCGATCTCCCGGGTCACGTGATGGCGCAGCTCCTGCCGCAGTTGCTCGTTGCCGATGCGGCTCGCCTCAAGCGTCACGAAGGCCACAATAGCTTGGCCTTTGAGCTCATCCGGGCGGCCAACCACCGCCGCCTCGGCCACCGCCGGGTGCGATACCAGGGCCGATTCGATCTCCATGGTGCCGAGCCGGTGTCCGGAGACGTTCACTACGTCATCAACCCGGCCCATGATCCAGAAGTAGCCCTCTTCGTCACGCCGGGCGCCGTCCCCGGCGAAGTAGACGTGTGGGATCTCGCTCCAGTACTGCGCCCGATAGCGGTCGTCGTCGCCGTAGATGGAGCGGAGCATGCTCGGCCAGGGGCGCTTGATGACCAGGTAGCCACCGCTGTTGGGCGGCTGCTCGCGGCCATCGATATCAACCACCGCCGCTTCGACACCAAACATCGGCAGCCCCGCCGAACCGGGCTTGGCGTCATGCACACCGGGCAGGGTAGTGATCATAATGCTGCCGGTTTCGGTCTGCCACCAGGTATCGACAATCGGGCAGCGCCCGCCGCCGATTACCCGGTAGTACCAGATCCAGGCCTCGGGATTGATCGGTTCGCCAACCGTGCCCAGGAGCCGCAGGCTCGTTAAATCGTGTTTGTTGGGCCAGGCCTCGCCCCACTTCATGAAGGTGCGGATAGCGGTCGGCGCGGTGTAGAGAATCGACACGCGGTACTTCTCGACGATCTCCCAGAAGCGGTCGGGTTCTGGGTAGTTGGGCACGCCTTCGTACATCACCACCGTAGCGCCGTTACTGAGCGGTCCGTAGACCAGATAGGAGTGGCCGGTCACCCAGCCCACGTCGGCGGTGCACCAGTAGACATCATCGTCGCGCAGATCAAAAACCGTCTTGCTGGTCAGGTAGGTGCCGACCATGTAGCCGCCGGTAGTGTGCAGCACCCCTTTGGGCTTGCCGGTCGAACCGGAGGTGTAGAGGATGAAGAGCGGGTGCTCGGCGTCTAGGGCTTCAGCCGGGCAGTTAAGCGGCACCTCGCGCATCAGCTCGTGGTACCAGTAGTCGCGGCCCGGCTGCATGGCCACGGCGCTGTGAGTGCGCTTAACCACGAAGACGCTCTCCACGCTGGGGCAGCTCGCTAGCGCCTCATCTACGGCTGGTTTGAGCAGAGTAGGGCTGCCGCGCCGGTAGCCGCCATCGGCAGTAATCACCGCCTTGGCCTGGGCATCGTTGATGCGGTCGGCCAGGGCCTGGGCACTAAAGCCACCAAAGACCACCGAGTGAGTGGCGCCGATGCGAGCGCAGGCCAGCATGGCGATGACCGCTTCCGGCAGCAGCGGCAGGTAGATGGCTACCCGGTCGCCCTTGCCGATGTCCTTGGCCTTGAGCACATTGGCAAACTTGCTCACCTCGCGGTGCAGATCCTGGTAGGTCAGCACGCGCTGGTCGCCGGGCTCTCCCTCCCAGACGATGGCCGCTTTGGTCCGCCGCCACGAGTCTAGGTGCCGGTCGAGACAGTTGTAAGCCAGGTTGGTCTTGCCGCCTACAAACCACTTAGCGAACGGCTCGAGCCACTCATAGACCTTGTTCCAGGGCCTGAACCAGTGCAGCTCACCGGCCACCCCCGCCCAGAAGGCCTCTGGGTCATCGATGGACTGCCGGTAGAGGCGCTCGTACTCGGCAAGGTCGCTAAGCGTAGTCTTGGCCTGAAAGGTTTTGGAGGGGGCAAAACGCCGCGCTTCCTGTAACACCGATTCGATAGCTTCGGACATGACTCCTCCTGACTCCGTGCCGGTTAGTATAGCGCAGCCAGCCGCGACCCGATTGCTGCATGGGACACCTGCCCCTACACCCCCGTGACATGCTCGGCGCATGAAGGTCATGGTTATCCTCGGACACCCCCAACCCGGCAGCTTCAACCATGCGCTGGCCGATACCGTCGTCGAAACGGCGCAGGAGCTAGGGCACAGCGTCGTCTTTCACGATCTCTATCAAGAAGGCTTCAACCCGCTGATGAGCGCCGAGGAGCAGCACGCGCCGGTCTTTGCCGACCCGCTAGCCGAGCAGCACGCTCGCGAGCTGACCGGGACCGACGGGCTGGTGATCATTCACCCCAACTGGTTTTCACAAGCGCCCGCCATGCTCAAGGGCTGGGTGGACCGGGTGTTCCGAGCCAGAGTGGCCTTCCGCTTTAACGAACAGGGCCGGGTCGAAGGGCTGCTCAAGGCTAAGGTCGGTATGGTGATTACTACCGCCAACGCTCCGCTGAGCCGCGAGGCCGAAATCGGCGATCCGCTGCCGACCCTGTGGCGCGAGACGGTCTTTAAGCCGAGCGGCGTCCCTACGTTTGTCTACCTACCGCTCACGCCGATCGTGGTGAGCACGCTGACGCAGCGCCAGGCGTGGCTGGCGCACGTGCGCGAGCTGACTAAGCAGCACTTCCCGGCGCGCTAACAGGCGGGGAGCCGGCAAAGCGTTCGACGCCATAGAGCTGCGCCGGCGCGGCATCAAGACCCCGATTCCCGAGTGCACTCGTAGAGGCAAGCGGCGGCAGCGCGGATCTCGGCCAAAGCTTTACGACGTGAGCCGAAGCCGTTACAGAGATGCGCGCGTGACGGCTGAGCACTCCGCTGTGTTGTTATTATTCGATAGGAGGACGCGATGGCTAACTCTGCGGATCCCTTCCTCGGCCAGCCCCTTGCCGCAATCCTGCTGCTTGGAACCTTTCATTTTCAAGATCACGGCCTTGATTGGTATAAACCCCAAGTCGGCTTCGACGTCTTCTCCCAACGACGCCAACGGGAGATTGCCGAAGTAGTGGAGCGCCTGGCGGTGTTTCAGCCAACCAAGATAGCAATTGAGCAAACCTCAGACCAGCAGTCCGAGATCGACCAAAGTTATCGCGCACACCTGCAAGGTGTTTTTCACTTGCCCGGCAGTGAGATATACCAGCTTGGGTTTCGGCTTGCAAAACGTCTGGGGCATGATCGGGTGCATTGTGTGGATAACTGGGGTCGGCACTACCAGCCACAGATTGACCTGGAAGCCTACGCACGCGAGCATGGGCAAGAACAGCTGCTGGCGCAATGGTCGCCGCGATTCAAACAGTGGTATCAACACCGGGATCAACTCAAAGCACAACTCTCGGTCCGCGAAATTCTGCTAGACATCAACCAGGAAGAGACTATCCTACAAGGGCACGGGCACTATTTGGTGGACTGGTTCAAGGTGGGCAGCGGTAACGACTATCCGGGCGCAGATGGGGTCACCGGCTGGTACAACCGCAACCTGCGTATCTTCGCCAACCTCCAGCGGATCACCGAAACACCAGATGAGCGCATTCTGCTTATCATCGGCTGGGGGCATCTGCCCATCCTGCGCCATTGTGTCCAGGCTTCGCCAGAGTACAATCTGGTGGAGGTGTGCGACTATCTGGGGCATTGATAGGCAGTGAATAAAGCATTAAGCTCCATACCGTGCGCCGCCCAATCACTAGTTCGCTAGTTATGCAATGATTACAGCATATGACAAACCTGTCGTCTTGGTCATTGCTTACAGGCCGGACCCTGACCGGTGGGACGAAAGTTTCATGAAGAGGCGGTGATTATGAAGCGGCGGATGAGAACGAAATACGTGCACGAAGGGCAATATGTAGCAGAGGTGGAAGTCGCGTTGATCGAGGACGAAACCAAGTGGTCCCCCTACTTGAGCATCGAGGACGCATACAAATTGGACGACGTGAGAAAGGCGCTTCGCCAAGGCGACCTGGCCTCGGCCGCTCGGTATGGCCGAATCTACGAGCTTCGCCCGGTCGCGCAGCAGTGAGCGTTAGCTGGCATTATTGCCGGACTCGTCGGTTCTATAACGCTTGACATTTAACGCACCGCGTTATAGAGTGAATTGTGATCAAGTCCTTCAGGGATCAGGAAACCCAGAAGGTCTTTTCCCGTCAGCGCTCGCGCAAGCTCCCACCGGACATCCAGCAAGTCGCCTACCGCAAGCTTCGCATGCTTAGCAACGCCCAGACGCTCGCCGATTTACGCATTCCGCCTGCCAACCGGCTCGAAAAGCTGGCTGGCGACCGAGCGGGACAGTACAGCATCCGCATCAACGACCAGTGGCGCATCTGCTTTGAGTGGCATGATGGTGGCGCTTACAAGGTTGAAATCGTGGACTATCATTAGCGAGAGGAGGTAGCCATGAATGAACAAAGACTTGCACCGGTACATCCTGGCGAGGTGCTCTTAGAGGAGTTTTTGAAGCCTCTGGAGATCAGCCAGAATCGCCTGGCGCTCAGTATCGGGGTGCCGGCGCGGCGGATCAACGAGATCGTCCTCGGCAAGCGCGCTATTACCGCCGATACGGCGCTCAGGCTAGCCCGCTTCTTCGGGACCTCACCCCAGTTCTGGCTAGGACTCCAGACGGACTATGACCTCGATGTGACTTTGGACAGCCTTGGTGACAGGCTCGAGCGCGAGGTGCATACCGTTTATGCAGGTGACTGAGGAATACGCCAGCTAACAACACGCTGCAGAGGAACGCAGCCACGGTAGCATGGTTGCTGGACACATCGGGTCGATTGAGACGGGTTATGCCCTACGCAAGCAGTGGGCTTAAGATATACTCACTCATGCCGAGCTATGAGGTGTTAATTCGCGGAGCACGCATTGTCGATGGCACTGGCAACCCCTGGCGCTACGGCGATGTGGCCTTAAGCGGCGAGGTAGTCGCTGCGCTGGCTCCGCCTGGGCAGATCTCCGACAGTGCAGCGCGAGAAGTGGTCGAGGCTGCTGGCAAGGTAGTCTGCCCCGGCTTTATCGACATCCAGAGCCACGCTATTGCCCCCTTGATGCTGGACGGGCGCTGCCTATCCAAAATTTCCCAGGGTGTCACCACCGAGATCATGGGCGAAGGTTGGACGCCGGCCCCCTGCGGCGGGCGGGTGCAAAACCCGATCGGCTTTTCGGTCTACGCCGCGCGGCTCCCCGAGTGGGTGGAGCGGGCCAAGGGCTGGTCGCGGTTTGGGGATTGGTTAGCGGCCATGCTTAAGCACGGCGTCTCGCCCAATATCGGCTCGTACTTAGCCGGTGGCACATTGCGCGAGTATGTGATGGGGCTAGACCTGCGTTCCCCTAGCCCGGAAGAGCTCTCCGCCATGCAGCGCCTGATGGCTGAAGCTATGGCAGATGGCGCCTTCGGCGTCTCCTATGCGCTTATCTACCCGCCTGACGCCTATGCCGAGACCGGTGAGATCGTAGCCGTCTGCGAGGTGGTGAGCCGTTACGGCGGCAGCTACATCACCCACCTCCGCTCCGAAGGCGATGAGATCTTTTCGGCGTTAGAAGAAGCCTTCGCGATCGGCAGGCGGGCCGAGCTGCCGGTCGAGATCTATCACCTCAAGGCCGCCGGGCGGCGCAACTGGCCCAAGCTGCCGCTGGTGATCGAGTTGATTTCGCAAGCCAGGGCCTCGGGGCTCGATGTCACCGCCGACATGTACCCCTACCCTGCCGCCGGGACCGGCCTCACCTCGGTGCTCCCACCGTGGGCCGCCGCCGAAGGGCAGCTGTTTGAGAACCTGCGCGACCCGGCCAGGCGCCAGCGCATTAAGGAGGCGGTGCTCACCCCTGATGGCACCTGGGAGGCGCTAGCTAGCAGCGACGGCCCGGAGAACGTGATGCCGATCGGTTTTGAAAAGCCGCATAACCGGCCGTATAGCGGCATGCGCCTCTCAGAGATCGCCAAAGCCCGCGGCCAGCACTGGCTCGAGACAGTCTTTGAGCTGCTCCTGGACGAAGGGCAGCGCATCAGCACCATCTACTTCTCGATGTCGGAAGAGAATCTCAGGCTGCAACTGCCGCAGCCCTGGATCAAGATCTCCACCGATGCCGGCGGCTACGATCCGGCCTGGGGCCAGAGCTTGGGCCCTACCCACCCACGGGCCTATGGCACCTACCCGCGTGTGCTTGGCAGGTACGTGCGCGACGAGCAACTCCTCACCCTGGAAGACGCCGTGCGCAAGATGACCGGGGCGGTAGCCGAGCGGCTCAACCTCAAGCGCCGCGGGCTGCTGCTCGAAGGGATGCAGGCCGATGTGGTGATCTTCGATCCGGCCACCATCAGCGATCGGGCCACCTTTGAGGAGCCGCACCAGTTATCGCTAGGCGTCGAAGAGGTGTGGGTCAACGGCGTGCGGGTACTGCGCGGCGGCAGTCATACCGGTGCCACACCGGGGCAGGTAGTCAGACCAGGCTAACTATAGTCTCGCTTGGCACGTCAACCTAGCGCTACCGGCTCGGGTTAACGGGCTCGCAAATCCGCTTTATTCGTCCTCCACCACGGTGTTAGTAGCCGATTGGCGGTAGGCGGTATCTACCGGCTTATCGAGCGGTACGCGCCCGTAGGTCTCGGCCATCTCGCGCAACACCGGCGCCAGCCAATACTCGAGCTGCGACCACTTAAAGCGCCATTGCCAGTTCCCCGAGGCGGTGCCAGGGGTGTTCATGCGGTGCTCCGAGCCAAGTCGCAGCACATCTTGCAGCGGCACTACGGCGATCTCGGCAACCGACGCAAAGGCCAGACGCATCATGTCCCAGACGATGTCCGAGCCGTCCCGAGCCAAGTAGCGCCGGACGAAGTCTTGCTCGCTCGCGGGCGCCTTCTCGTACCAGCCCAAGGTAGTGTCGTTATCGTGGGTGCCGGTGTAGACCGCGCAGGTCCTGGAGTAGTTATGTGGCAGGTAGGGGTCGGCGGCATCGGCGGCAAAAGCGAACTGTAACACCTTCATGCCGGGTAGGCCGTTATCGTCGCGCAGAGCTTCGACGCCGGGAGTGATGACACCCAGGTCCTCGGCGATAATCGGCAGCTCACCCAGAGCCTGCTTGACGGCGTCGAAGAACCCCTGCCCCGGCCCCCTGACCCAGCGACCCTTAACTGCGGTCGGCTCGCTGGCGGGGATCTCCCAATAAGCCTCAAAGCCGCGGAAGTGATCGATCCGCACGATATCGACCTGCGCCAGCACAGCGCTGATACGAGCTATCCACCAGGCGTAGCCGGTTTCGGCCATCACCTTCCAGCGGTAGATGGGGTTGCCCCAGCGCTGACCGGTCGCACTGAAGTAGTCCGGCGGCACACCGGCAATGACGGTGGGATTGCCCTCGGCGTCGAGGTAAAACAGCTCGGGGTTGGCCCAGGTATCGGCTGAGTCGTAGGCCACAAAAATGGGGATGTCGCCGATAATTTTAATGCCGTACGCCTCGGCGTGGCGCTTTACTGCCCCCCACTGTTCAAAAAATAGCCATTGCCAGTAGCGCTGCTTGGCGATGGCGTGCTGTAGCCGCTCACGCCAGTTCGCTAAAGCCGCAGGCTGGCGGGCGCGGATTTCGGGCTCCCATTCGTTCCAGGGGCGCCCATCATGAGCCTCCTTGCAGGCCATGAACAGTGCAAAATCCTCGAGCCAGAAGGACTGATCGCAAAAGTCGGCAAAGCGGGCACGCTGCTCGTGGCTGGCGCGCTGCTCGAAGTAATGATAGGAGCGCTCGAGCACCGCCAACTTGAAGGGGATCACACTGCCAAAGTCAACTTGCTCATCAGGGAATACCGGCAAGCCCTCGAGCGCCTCGGGAGGCAACAGACCTTCCACTACTAGCGCGCTTAGGCTAATCAGATAGGGGTTGCCAGCAAAGGCGCTAAAGCTCTGATAAGGGCTGTCACCATAGCCGGTAGGGCCGAGCGGCAGAATCTGCCATACGGTTTGACCCGCCTCGGCCAGAAAGTCCAGCCACTGCCGGGTCGAGGCGCCGAGGTCGCCGATCCCGTGCGGCCCAGGCAGTGAGGTGGGGTGTAAGAGGATTCCGCCAGAACGTGTGAATGCCATGTTGTCCTCCAGGGTCAAGCCCGGTCGTAGGCTTTACCGATCGCTTTAGGTGGAATGGCACGGCCGATGAAACCAGCCAGCACCAACATCGTAAGGATAAATGGGATGCCCGACACGATGGTCGAGGGCATTAGACGCGCACCACCTAACAGCGTCGCCACCGCTTCGAATGAACCGAACAGCAGGGTCGCCCCCAGGACGCCTAGCGGGTGCCACTTGCCAAAAATAAGCGCCGCCAGCGCGATGAAACCACGGCCACCAGACATCTCGGAGATGAGCTGGTTGAGATGGCCAACGGACAGGTAAGCCCCCGCAAGACCTGCCAGCACACCCGAAATGATCACGCCGTAGTAGCGCATCCGCCTCACCCCAACGCCCACGCTGGCGGCGGCGTCCGGATGTTCGCCAACCGCTCGCAAGCGCAAGCCAAAGGGGGTCTTAAACAGCACATACCAAGCTACCGGCACCAACAGAAAGGCTAAATAGACCAACGGACTGAAGCTGAACGGGCCAACACCCCACTGGGGCAAGCGATTGACTAGCGGCGTGCTGGTAGTCGAGTTGTTGTAAAGGCCCATCAGCACCAACGCCGGGATACCCACCCCCATTAAGTTAATGGCGGTGCCGGAGATGATCTGGTCGGCCTGGTAGCGGATCGACACCAGCGCATGGAGCCAGCCGATTAAGCCGCCCGCGATCACTGCTGCCAGGACGCCCAGCCAAGGCGCAAACCAGACCACCGCTCGAGGATTTTGCGTTAAGTAAGGCGCCTCGACCAGCTGGGTCACTACCGCAGCGGCTAGGGCGCCAAATAGGATAATTCCTTCCAGCGCGATATTGACCACCCCCGAGCGCTCGCTAAACATGCCGCCGAGCGCTGCCAACAGGAGCGGCGTGGTTGCTCGCAACACCGAGCCGACCAGGGCCAGCAATAAGAAAGTATCAACCATGGTTCACTTCCCTAGTTGCCGGAGTCTGCCCAGCAGTCCGCTCAGCCTCTAGCAAGGCCTCGCGCCGAGGGTTGAGTAGTGACTCGGACAAGAAACCCTTAGCCGCAATAAACAACACCACCAACGCCAACATCATGCTGACTACATCGCGGGTCAGGTCGCTGAAGGTAACGTTTAAGGCTAGTCCACCGTTTTGCAGCACCCCGAACAAGAAAGCGGCCAAGAGCACCCCGCCGGGCGTGGTGCCGCCGAGCAGCGCCACGGCGATGCCGGTGAAACCGTCATCGGTCGGCAGGGCTTGGCGAAGTGAGTAGTCTTCCAGCGCACCCCCCATGACATAGTGGGTAGCGCTCAGGCCTGCTAACGCCCCAGCGATAGTCATGGCCAGCACCATGTTACGGGCAATGTTAACACCGCCATACTCAGCAGCCTTGGGCGATACCCCCACCGCCCGGAGTTCGTAACCCCACTTAGTTCGCCACAGCAGGAGATAGACCAACACTGCCGCCAGCAAAGCGATAATCAAAGAGCCGTTGAGCTTAGTAGGCGGTATGGCTGTCGGCAGGGCGGTCCAGCCGAGCGTCCCAAAGAGCAGGTAGCCGGCCGCCGCCAACCCGAGCGATGCCGCCGCGCGCGGCCAGAAGTACCGCAGCCGCGGTGCTACCCTGGGCCCGACCAGGAAACCTAGCAGTGCGAGCAGCGGGGCCGCCGGTAAGCCGTAATTGATCACCACCACGTTAACTCCTGGCGAGGCGCGCAGGTCGATACCGAGCAAGGCCGGTAGTTGCGTAAAGCGCGCTTCTGGCGCAATCTCATGCGACTTAGGGTCTAAACCAGGCGCTTTGATGGGTAGATCAAGGTTGATCGGGGCATCGCCGGGGCGTGGCAAGCCGGACACGACCATAGCGGTAAGCAACAACACTCCGGCCAGCGCCAAAGTGAGTCGCGGCGCCTTACCAAGCGCCAGGCGGAGCGGCTGAATGAGGCTCAGCACGACGGCCAGCGCCGCAAAGATCAGCACCACCACCACCATCCGCAGCGCTGGGGCGGTGAAGACCTGTTCGGCTGAAAGCACAAAGAGTAGCAGTGCGGCAGCGATGAAGTTCATCAGGATGGTGTTGACCACTTCGTGAGCGCCAAAGCGCGCCTTGAGCCAGCCGGGGATCGCCCCCCACAAACCGCCGCCGATGGCTGCCGCCAGCACTGCCAAGGGGAGGATCACCACTCGGGGAGCGGGGACGAACACCCCAACCAGCATGGCGCCGATGGCACCCATGATCATCTGCCCAGGTGCTCCGATGTTGAAGAGGCCGGCGCGGAAACCGAAGGCTACCGCCAGTCCCGTAAAGATCAGCGGAGTGGTGAAGGTAAGCGCCTCTAAGAAACCCGCCAGACTGCCCAGAGAGCTGGCAAACAGCGTCTGGTAGGCATACCACAAGGTATCTAGGCGACCGATAAGATACATCCAGGCGGAGGTAATCTCCACGCCGCGGCCCACCGCCGTCGGCTGCAGCACCAGAATGACCACCCCTGTGGCCAACAGCGCCAAAGCGATCGAGGTTGCTGGCACGGCGACTGCGCGAAATAGCCGATTAAGCAGAGCGCCAAGCCCAGCAAAGACCCGCAGGCCCAAAAGGATCGCTAGACTACCCACGACATAGCTAAGAAACGCCGACAGCGCCATACCGCTGCGCTGATAAGGGGGCCGCCTAGCCCCAGCCTCCAAGGCAGCTTGCTGCGCCGCCCTGACCACCTCACCGAACAGCGCCAGTCCATAAGCGGTGATGGCGATGAGCACTATCCCGGCCAGCAACCAGAGCCAGTAGCGACTGCGGCCCCGGAGTCTAGCGGCCCCAGCAATGGCCACTAGCGCTACCACACTGACGATTAAGACCGTTACCTGACCTGGAATGGCCAGCGGTTCGGTGCGCCCGGTAAAATCCACTAGCCGCTCAGGGAGCAAAACCACGGCACTACGAGCCCCGGTTTCGCGGTTAAGAGCCGCCCAGGGGGCGATCCATAGCGATAGGATGGTCAGTAACGCCAGCATTGCCAGCGCCAGTCGTTCGTTCATGCCGCCATTGTGACACCTCGGCGGGTAACGGCACAATGAGTCCGGTCAGCATTTCGGCCGCTTGGCAGACTGACTAGCTACTGCGAGCCATCGCCAGCGCCGTAAGCACCTCAGCAGCATGTTGATAACGGGTTTCGGGCTGCTTAGCCAGCAGGCGAGTTACCAAGGCGTCGTAAGGCGCCAGTTCTGGATCAAACTGTGACGGAGGAGTGGGCGTCACGGCACCGTGTGCGCGGAACACCTCCCGCACGCTGCCGCTGAAGGGGACTTGGCCGGTGAGGCCGCGGTAAAGGATGACACCGGCTGCGTACAGGTCACTGGCTGGCACCGCCGCCTCACCCCGCGCCTGTTCCGGGCTGGCATAGGCCACTGTGCCGGCGAAGCCCTGGCGGGGCGCCTGCACACGAAGCGCTAGGTCAAAATCGATGAGCACAGCCCCTTGCTTGCGGGAGATAAGGATATTCTCCGGCTTCACGTCACTATGCACAATGCCTAAAGTATGCAGGTAGCCAAGCGCATCAAGTAGCTCGGACCAGCGATCCAGAAACGGCTGAAGCCCATCAGGCTGGCTGGGCCACTCACCTAAGCGCCGGCCCGCCACGTAGTTCATGAGGATACCGGGGTAGCCGCCGATCTCTATCGGCGCCTCAACAGCGTTGATGTGCGGGTGGCTTAAGCCCAGGCCGATAGCCAACTCCTGCTCGGCGCGTCGGCGGTGCTCGAGCGGAAACAGCTTGGCCGCTTTAACCAACTTGCCATCGCTGACCAAAAAGACCCAGCTCAAGGCGCCGCGCGCAATCTGGCGCAGCACCTGAAAGCTGCCGAACCTGACGCCGATGAGCCTCACACCGGCATCTTACCGCGTCAAGTCCTGCGTCCTGCGGGTACTCGCAGGATCGCAGGATCGCCCAACCATTCAGCGGCGGATCAGGATACCGGCCCGTAAGAGCGCCGCAAAGGCCGCCCGCTCGAGCCCCGCCTCGTCTTCCCCGGCTACCCTGAGCAGGCTGTAGCGGAAACCGGCCCGCAGCACCGCGTTACGCGTCCGGGCCAAAAAGCGCTGCACCGCCTGGCGGTAGGCACGCACCTCGTCAGGGCCGACCTGCAACTTATCGCCGGACTCTACGTCGAAGAGCTCGAGCTGCCCCTCGGTCGGCTCTAGGTCACTAGCCGCTACTAGCTGCAAAAAGCTGGCGTCCAACCCACGCGCCTTAAGAGCGGTTAGAGCCGGGCGCAGCGGGGTCTCATCGAACAGATCGGAGATGATAATCACCAGTCCAGCGCCGGCCGCAAAGCGCGTCTTAAGCGCAAAGCGCTTTATGGCGGCTACCGGCGCCTGGTCGCCACCGACCGCCGCCGCCCCCGCAATAAACGACCAGGCCATAGGCACTGCCGCCCGGCCCCAGGCTAGCGGGCTAGCCTTGCCATCGAAGAGGTGGACCTGACAGACCGCATCCCGCTGTGCTACGTAGCTGAGCAGTTGGGCCACTAGGCGCCCGTAGCGCAGCTTGTCGCCTAGCGCCATGCTCGGGCTGGTATCTATGACCAGATGCACATTAATGGTCCGCTCGGCCTGATAGAGCCGGGTATAGAGCCGCCCGGTGCGGGCATAGACCTTCCAGTCCACGTAGCGCAGCTCATCTCCGCGCTGGTAGGGGCGGTAGTCGTGAAACTCGACGCTCTGACCGGCCTCGGTCGCCATGCGCTCACCGGTTTCACGGCTCAGCACATGCGAAGCCAGGGCGTAGCGATCCAACAGGGCGCGGCTGCGGGCCGAGATCATCGCACCTTGGTCTCGTTGATAATCTGCTTCACGATGTCGTCAGGATTAGCTCCTTCCACCTCAGCCTCAAAACTTAACAGCAAGCGGTGGCGCAGCGCCGGCAGAGCGGCGCGGCGGATATCCTCCAGTTCGACATTGGGCCGCGCATCGGCCAAGGCATAGCCCTTGGCAGCCAGGACTAGCGCCTGAGCGCCGCGCGGGCTGGCACCTAGCCGCACCAGCGGGTGGGCGTGAGTGGCCTCACTTAAACGCACCACATAGTCCAGCGCGCTGCTGGCGATCGGCACAGCGCGTAGCAAACGCTGCAAATCGAGCAGCTCAGCTTGGCTAAAGAGCGGTTCGATCACCTCTTCGCGGGTGCCGGTGGTGGCCTCCAGGATGCGCCAGAGCGTGGCACCGTCGGGGCGCGTAATCAGAATCTTGAACAAAAAGCGGTCGAGCTGCGCCTCCGGGAGCGGATAGGTTCCTTCCATCTCGAGCGGGTTCTGAGTGGCTAGCACCACGAACGGGTTAGGCAGGCTGTAGCGGGTTCCGGAGGCGGTCACGGTCCGCTCCTGCATCGCCTCCAAGAGCGCTGACTGGGTCTTGGGCGTAGCGCGGTTGATCTCGTCGGCTAAGAGCACGTTGACAAAGACCGGCCCTCTCTCGAACTCAAAGCGTGTGGCCCCGCGCTCCTCAATCAGCACGGTAGTACCGGTCACATCGGCGGGCATCAGGTCGGGGGTGAACTGGATGCGCCCGAAACTTAGCTGGGTCGCCTCGGCAAAGACTCGCACCAACCGCGTCTTGCCTAGTCCCGGCACCCCCTCGATGAGGGCGTGGCCGCCAGACAAAGCTACAATCAGCAGGTCTTCCACTACCGCTTCCTGGCCAAGGATAACGCTGCCAATGGCATCGCGCAGGGCTTTGAACTTAGGAGCGAAGCTACGATAGTCCAGATTCTCCATAAGGTCAGCCTACCACTCAGCTAGGTCACGCTCGCGGTACAATAAACTCATGGGCGCGGTGCTCCGCTACGGGCGCGTTACCCTCAAACCGCTGACCGACCTGGATCAGGCCGCCTGGCAACGCCTCCATGCCCACTTCCGTGACCCGGAGATCGCCCACCTTAACGGCACCCTACCCGGTCGGCTGCCGCTGTGGCTGTTGCGGCTGCTGCTTAAGGCTGATAGCCGCCGCCCTGACCGCGCTATTTATGGCCTCTTCGATGAGGCCGGCGATTATATCGGCACGGTTGAGCTCTATGACATCGGGGCGCGGCGGGCCACCCTGGGCATCATCATCGGCGAAAAGAGCCACTGGGGGCGCGGCTATGGCCCCGAGGCCATCGCCGCCATCTTGGAGCACGCCTTTGAGACGCTGCGCCTAGAGCGGGTAGTGCTGTCTACCTTCGGTGATAACCTGCGTGCTCAGGCGGCCTTCAAAAAGGCAGGGTTCAAAGAGCTGCGCCGGCTTAGCCACCGCCAGGGAAGAATTAGCGTGCAGATGGAGCTGACTGCCACCGAGTGGCGCCAGCGCCACCCTCCTGTCACCGGGCTGCTGCTCTCCGCAGCTTCACGCCACGAGTGAGTCGTCCAGCGCTAACCGGCCTCGAAGTATGCCTTTACCGCCTCAGCCGCGCCGCGACCCAGGCCGGGGATGCTGGCAAGCTGCTCCAGGTCCGCTGCTTTAAGCTGCTCGAGGCTGGAGAAGTGCGCCAGCAGCAGATCGCGGCGCTTGGGGCCGATGCCGGGGATCTCCTCCAGCACACTTCGGGTCATGGCCGACCCGCGCCGCTGGCGGTTATAGCCGACGGCGGTGCGGTGCGCTTCATCGCGGATGTGGATTAACAGCCGCAGCCCCGGATGGGTTTCTGGCGCCAGGACCTCCACGCCGTGCTCGCGGATGATCGCCTCCCGCCTCTTAGCCAACCCCAGCATCGGCAGCTTAAGCCCCGCCTCGTCAAGCGCCCGTCGGGCCGCTGTCAGCTGCCCCTTGCCGCCATCGATCAGCAGCAGGTCAGGCACCGGCAGTTTGTCGGCTAGCGAGCTAGTAAAGCGGCGCGACACCGCCTGGTGCATGGCGTAGTAGTCGTCGATCATCACTCTCGCTGCGCTCGGGTCAGGCTGGCTCAGCCCGCGGATAATCAGGCGCCGGTACTCGGACTTCTTAGCTCGGCCCCCTTCAAAGACCACGATGCTCGCTACGGTGTGGGTGCCCATCAGGTTGCTTACATCAAAGCCCTCAATGCGGTAGGGAGGCTCCGAAAGCCCGGCTAGGTGCTGTAACTCCGTGACGCCGGGCGCCTCGCCACGGCGCTCTAATAGCGCCAACTCGGCCTCTAGTCCAATGTTGGCATTGCGCTCAGCTAAGCCCAACAGCTCCGTTTTATCGCCGCGCTGGGGCACCCGCAGCTCGACTTTGCGTCCGGCTTGCTGGCTCAAGAACTGCTGCCACACCGCGCGGTCAAGCGTGCTGCCAGGAACGAGCACCAGCGGCGGAAGGTGGGTGGCCTGGCCGTAGTAGTCGGCCATGAAACGCTCGAGCATCTCACCGACCGAGGCATCTTGCGCGTTGGTCAAAAAGCGCTTGTCACGCCCGATAATGCGCCCTCGCCGCATCTGAAAGAGCTGGGTCATGGCGTAGTTGCCCGCCTGAGCCACACCGATCACGTCCAGGTCATCCTGAGTCGCTAGGGCCACGCTCGAGTCATAGCCAGTCATGCGCACTAACGCCTGCCAGCGGTCGCGATAGACACGGGCTAGCTCGAAGTCCTGCCGCGCAGCGGCGGCTTGCATCTCGGCGGTGAGCCAGCTTGCGATCTCCGCGACGCGCCCCTCCAAGAACGCCCTCACCTGCTTGACTACTACTGCATAAGCCTCAGGGCTGGTGTGGTCGATGCAGGGAGCCAAGCAGCGGCCCAGATGGAAGCGCAGGCACGGCTTCTGGCGCTTCTGCAGCGGGCTGCCGCTGTTGACGCGCAGCGGGAAGAGTGTGCCGATCAGCCGCTGTACCTGGCGCACCACACTCGGGTTGGGGTACGGCCCGAAGTACTGCGCCCCGTCCTTAACCACTCGGCGGGTGAACTCGAGCAGCGGATAGGCCTCGTTGGTTAGCTTCAAAAAGGGGTAGCTCTTGTCGTCCTTAAGAAGTACGTTGTAGTGCGGCTGGTGGCGCTTGATCAGGTTGGCCTCGAGGATCAGCGCTTCAACTTCGTTCTTGGTAACCACAAATTCAAGCCGCGCCGCCTGCGCGACCAGCAAGCGGGCCTTGGCCTCGGCTAGGCGGTTAAAGTAGCTCCGCACCCGGCTGCGCAGGCTTTTGGCTTTGCCGACGTAAAGCACCTTCCCCTGCTCATCGAGATAGAGGTAACAACCCGGCTGCCGGGGCAACACCGGGAGATCGTGGACGGTCATGCCGTATGCTACCGCAGGGCTACAGCAGCAGCGCCTCGGGCGTAGCGAGCAGGCCGATCAGGTGATTGGTGAAGTTGGCTGCCTCCGCGCCGTCGATCAGGCGGTGGTCGAACGACAGGCTTAAGTAGAGCATTTCACGTGCGGCGATGGTGTCGTCCGGCAGCACCACCGGGCGCTTTTTGATGGTATGCACGCCCAAGATAGCCGCCTCCGGCACGTTGATGATAGGAAAGCTAAAGAGCCCGCCTAGGGAGCCCACGTTGGTGATGCTGAAGCTGCCGCCCTTGATGTCCTCGGGCGCCAGCTTGCCCTCCCTAGCCTTATCAGCCAGGGCGCTAAGCTCCTGGGCTAGCGCCAGTATCCCCTTCTGATCAACGTCCTTGATAACCGGCACCACCAGCCCGGCCTCGGTGGCCACCGCCACCCCCAGATTATAGTAGCGCTTGATGACAATCTCGCCCGCAGCCTCATCCAGGCTGGCGTTAAGGATCGGGTACGCCCGCAGCGCCACCACCACCGCCTTCATGATCAAGGGCAAGTAGGTGAGCTTGACGCCCTGCGCTTCGGCCAGTGGCTTGAGCTTGCCGCGCAGCGCCACCAACCCTGAGACGTCGGCCTCGTCCACGTGTAGGGTGCGCACCGTCTGCTGGTGCGAGGCCAGCATCGCCTTGGCAATAACGCGGCGCAAGCCGCGCAGCGGCAGCCGCTCCTCGCGTTCGGCGTAACCGCTGCTGGGCGCCTGATAGCCGACCGGCGCTGCCCTGGCAGGCGCCTGGTTGAAGGCGCGGACATCCTCCACCCGGATGCGGCCATGCGGGCCAGAGCCCGTAACTTGCGCCAGCTCCACCCCCAGCTCGCGGGCCAGCTTGCGCGCCGCCGGCACCGCCAGCACCCTATGCACCCCGGTCGCCCGCGGTGGCGGCGCAGCCTTAGTCGCGCGGCGCACCTGCACCGTCGGGGCTACGTTGTCATCGGCAGAGGGTTTAAACAGGCTTAAGCTCTCACCCTCGTCGGGCTCCTCCGGCTCGGCTGAGGCAGCCTCCTCGATCAGGGCGAGCGGGGTCTGCACCGCCACTACCTGCCCCTCCTTAATGAGCTGCTGCCGCAACACCCCAGCGTAGGGGCTCGGCAGTTCTACGGTCACTTTGTCGGTCATCACCTCGACCAGCGGCTGGTCGGCCTGCACCGCTTCGCCCTCGGCCACCAGCCACTTGACGATCTCACCCTCCACCACCGACTCGGCGAGTTCAGGTAGCAACACCTCTTTCATGATCCTCCCCTAGTAATCGAGCACTTTCTGTACCGCCCGCAGGATACGGTTCACCCCCGGCAGGTAGTCGCGGTCTTGCGCGTAAGGGTAAGGGGTATCGAAGCCGCTGACCCGCAGGGGCGGGGCCTCGAGCGCATCGAGTACCTCCTCGCTGATGGTGGCGGCCACCTCGCTCATGAAGCTAGCATGCTTGGGCGCTTCGTTGATCAGCACCACCCGCCCGCACTGTGCCACGGCTTCGAGCACCGCCTCTGAATCCCACGGCATCAGCGAGCGCAGGTCGATTACGGTAGCCTCAATCCCCTGCTGGTGCAAGGCCTCGGCAGCCTTGAGGGTCTCGCTCATGGTGCCGCCGTAAGAGATCATGACTAGATCGCCCCCCTGGCGGCGCGTCACCGCTTGGCCCAGCGGGATGGTAGCGTCACCGTCGGGGAGGGTCTCCTTGACGGCGCGGTACAAGCGCTTGGGCTCGAGCACCACCACCGGGTCGTCGTCGCGGATGGCGGTCTTGAGCAACCCCCGAGCGTCCCCTGGAGTCGCGGGATAGACCACCTTGAGCCCTGGCGTGTGGACAAAGTGGGCCTCCGGGCTCTGCGAGTGATGGTGCCCGCCCTTGACCCCGCCGCCCGCCGGCATCCGCACCACCAGCGGCGCAGCAAACTGCCCGCCGGAGCGGTAGCGCAGCTTGGCTGCCTGCGACACCAGCTGATCGAAACCTGGATAGACGTAGTCGGCAAACTGAATCTCGGCCACCGGGCGCAGGCCGTACACCGCCATCCCCACCGCCGCGCCGATGATGGCGGCTTCGGACAGCGGTGTGTCGATCACGCGGTCGGGGCCGTACTTGTCGAACAGCTTGTCGGTAGCCAAAAACACCCCGCCGCGCTTACCGACGTCCTGGCCAAGCACCACCACCCGCTCATCACGGGCCATCTCCTCATCGAGGGTGCGAGCGATGGCCTGAACCATAGTTACGGTCGCCATGGAGCTACAGCTCCGCGCGCTGCGCCACAAGATGCGGCAGCGGCTCGGCATAGACGTCGTCAAACAGCCAGTCGGTCGGCACCGGCCCCGCCTGCTCAGCTTCCTTGGCCGCCTGGGCCAGTTGCTCGCTAAGCTCGGCACGCAGCTCGCTCTCCCAGCTCTCGCTATAGAGGCCACGCCGCTCCAGGAAGCGGGCCAAGCGCTTCAGGGGATCGCGGCGGCGCCAGGCCTCGACCTCTTCGCGCGGGCGGTAGCGCGCATCGTCATCGGCCGACGAGTGCGGGCCGTAGCGATAGACTTGCAGCTCGACCAAGGCCGGGCCGTGGCCGGCCCTGGCCCGTGCGATCGCCTCGTGCAGCACGAAGTAGCTGGCCAGCACGTCCATGCCGTCTACGAGGTAGCCGGGCATACCGTAAGCCACCGCCTTGGCAGCGATGGTCTCAGCGGCGGTCTGCTTGTGGTAGTCCACGCTGATGGCGTAGCGGTTATTTTGGCAAACGAAGACGATAGGAGCACCCTGCACACCGGCAAAGTTGATAGCAGCGTGGAAGTCCCCTTCGGAGGTCGCCCCCTCGCCAAAACTAGCTATCACCACCTGCTCGCTGCCGGTGAGTTTAATACTGATGGCGGTGCCGACCGCTGGCGCTAAGTGCGAGGCGATGGGCGAGGCCACAGCGAAGAGATTGATAGCCTTGGAGCCGAAGTGTGCGGGCATCTGCCGCCCCTTGTTCGGATCGGCCTTAGTCGCCATCGACTGCGCCACAATCTCCCTGGCCGGTATGCCTAGGGCCAGCACCAGTGCCGAATCCCGATAGTACGGAAAGAGCCAATCTACACCCACAGTTACCGCCTGGGCCAACGCCACCTGGGCAGCCTCGTGCCCAGCGGCTGGGGCGATAAAGCTGACCTTGCCCAGGCGCTGCAGGGTGCTCAAGCGCTCATCGAGCAGGCGCGAGGCCAGCATGTCGCGGTAGAATCGTTGTAGCAGCTCATCAGGAAGCTTAAGGGCAAAAGGCGCCAGCCACTCACCACCTTCGCCGATCAAGCTGATCGGCTTGGGGGTAAAGGGCTGAAAGCGCTGTGAATCCGTTAACACGGCACACCTCCAGCGATTATGAGAAAACCCCGGCGGTCTCCGGGGTCGAGGCATAGCAGCCCATGGCTAACGCCAAGCCTAGCACCAGCAACGGCTCTTGTAGCATCATAGGTCACCTCAACTATCTCATCGGGTGAGTTAACGCACTAGGCGCAAACTCTATTTGACCCCCAAAGTTTAGCACCCGCGTTCTCGGCTTTGGTTGCCCCGCCGCACGCCAGGTATAACGCCCCGGAGGCCGCTGTGGTAGGCTACCGGCTGTAAGGAGGCAGGAAGTGGACAACAACAGACTACTCGGATACATCCTGATCGCCATAGGTGTGCTGGCGTTACTCGCCAGCCTAGGGGCTGGCGCTAGTTGGCTCTGGGTGGCAGTAGCTGGAGCCGGCTTCCTGCTCGCCTACGCCCGGCAGAAGCTCTACGGCCTGTTAGTGGTCGGCGGCATCCTGGCCGGAGCGGCACTCGGCATCCTTTTGAGCGTTACCTGGTGGGGTAGCAGCGCTTTCTTGCTGAGCCTGGCGGCTGGCTTACTGCTAGTCGACCGAGTCGAGCCCAAGGCCGTCCGCTGGCCCCTTTACGCCGCCGCCGTCTTAGCGGCCTTGGGGCTACTGGTCTGGCTGTTCGAACGCAATATACTCACCTCGTGGTGGTTTGCCCTGCTGCTGATTGTGGCCGGCGCCGCACTGCTGCTGCGCGGACGCAGGGAGTCCGGTTGGGTCAGCGTCTCGCCACCGGCCGCTACCGTGCCGTCAGCGCCCAAACACGTGGTAGAGCCCACAGCACCCCACGCGCAGCACGCGCCGCCGGGCGATCAGGTCGTCACCATCACACCTCCCGAAGAGGCCGTGACCGAGCCAGAACTTCCGCTCACGAGCGAACAACAGGCGCGCCTGGAACGGCTTACCGCTTGGCGTAAAGCTACCGCCGCCCGCGACGGGATCTCAGCCTATGTCGTCTTGCCGAACGCCACGCTAAGCGAGCTAGCACGGGCCAACCCAAGCAGCCTAGACGAGCTAGCCAAGATCAAGGGGATCGGGCCCGTCAAGCTCGAGCGCTACGGCAGTGAGCTGCTCTCAGTGTTAGCAGGCACGGCTACGAGCTAGCCGCGGTATGGAGCAGGCCACGCCCCGCCTGTTGCCGCTGATTTTGGCCGTGGGAGTGATCGCTGTCAGTCTGGCAGCGATTTTCATCCGCCTAGCCGATGCGCCGGGGGTGGTGGTGGCCGCTTACCGGATGCTGTTGGCTAGCCTGATCCTGCTCCCCTGGTCGATCCCTGCCCTTACCCGCACCCCGCTGACCCGCCATAACGCCCTTTACGCCATCTTGGCCGGGGTATTTTTGGCTGCCCACTTTGCTACCTGGATCACGTCGCTCAGCTACACCTCGGTGGCCGCCAGCGTAGCCTTGGTCTCCACTCATCCGTTATGGGTAGCGCTCTTTAGCTGGCTGTTCTTGAAAGCTGCCCCGGCGCTGGCCGTCATCTTTGGGGTCTTGCTGACGGTGTTAGGCGCTGCCATGATCGGCTTTAGCGACCTAGGCGGCGGCGGTGCGCCGCCGCTCGGCAATGGGCTAGCGGTATTAGGCGCGCTGGCCGCCGCAGGCTATTTGCTACTGGGCCGGGCCGCCCAACGGCGCGGCTTAAACCTACCAGCCTATGTCGGAGTAGCTTACGGCGTAGCGGCGCTGGCGCTCTTGCCGCTGCCGCTCCTGTTCGGTCTCCCCTACCTTGACTATCCTCGGGAGAGTTTTATCTGGATCGCACTGCTAGCGCTGATACCGCAACTGGTGGGACACACCAGCTTCAACTATGCCCTGCGCTCGCTGAATCCGACCACCGTCGCCACCGTGATCCTGCTCGAGCCGATCGGCGCCGGGCTCTTGGCGATAGCGGCATTTGGCGAGATCCCCTCGGCGCTGACCGTCATCGGCGCGCTGATCTTGGTGGCCGGGGTGATCCTGACCGCGCGGCATAACCGCTCAGCCTGAACTACCTGCTATACTCACGGCGATGAAAGTCCTGGTAGCCAACGACGACGGCATCTTCTCCCCGGGGATTTTAGCCCTAGCTAAGGCCATGCGCGAAGTAGCTGACGAGGTTGTCATCGTAGCTCCCGACGTCGAGCAGTCGGCGGTCGGCCACGCGATAACCATCCGCCGGCCGCTCAGATACAAGCGGACGCGCCTGCAAGGGCTAGAAGGCCTCGAGGCCTACCGTGTGGACGGCACCCCGGCGGACTGCGTAGTGCTAGGGGTGCATAACTCCGGTCGGCCGGACGTGGTGGTCTCGGGTATCAACATCGGCTCGAACCTAGGTTACGACGTCACCCACTCCGGTACGGTGGCCGCTGCCATCGAGGGGACGACCCTGGGCATACCCTCGATCGCCTTTTCGCTGCGCACCAGCGACCGCGAGCTGGACTTTAGTTATGCCGCAGCCTATGCCAAAGAGTTGGTCCCCGCCGTAGCCCGGCGCGGCCTCCCCACCAAGACCTTGCTAAACGTCAACTTCCCGGTAGGTGAAGCCAAAGGTGTCCGCCTGGCACGGCAGTCCACCCATAGCTACCAGGACACCATCGTGACGCGCGAAGACCCTGACGGCAAGCCGTACTACTGGGTGGCCGGCATCCCGACCGGCCCGCGTGAGCCGGACTCCGACTACACCACCGTGCTGGAGGGCTTCGTCGCTGTGACGCCGCTCTATCTGGACTTTACCCACACGCGCTTTTTTGCTGATCTGGCCGAGTTCGTGCCGGGGCTCGAGCGGGCCTGACGTGGCCTGGCTCCCGGAGCTGGAAGCAGCTACCTTAGCCAGCCTGCCCACAGCACACAGTAACCCGGAGCTAGCGCGCTATTATCAGCTGATCCGCGACTACCCCGAACGCGGTGGTAAGCGGCTGCGCGGGCAGCTAGTGTTGCTATCGGCGGCGGCACACGGCGGCGACTGGCAGCAAGCCCTAGCCGTAGCCGCGGCCGTAGAGCTGTTTCAGAACTGGGTCTTGATTCATGACGACATCGAGGACGGCTCCGACGAGCGGCGGGGCCGCCCGGCGCTCCATCACCTAGCCGGGATGCCGGTAGCCATCAACGTCGGCGATGCGCTGCACGTCTATATGTGGCGGCTGCTACACAGCGATGCCTGCCTGGCACTACCGCGTTGGCGCGAGGTTATCCGGGAATTCGAGGCGATGATCTTGCGCACTGCCGAGGGCCAACACCTCGACCTGAACTGGGTAGCGTCCGGGCGCTTCGATGTGAGCGAGACCGAGTACCTTACCATGGTTACGCTCAAGACCGCTTACTACACGGTGATCGGGCCACTTCGCTTAGGCGCGCTCTGCGCCGGTCTGACTCCAGACCCACGGTTTGACGCGCTGGGGCGTCATCTTGGCGTAGCCTTTCAGCTCCGCGATGACGTGTTAAACCTGCTGCCCGAGGTAACAACCGGCAAGGAGTTCGCCGGCGACCTTTATGAAGGGAAACGCACGCTGATTCTGGCCCATCTGCTCTCTTGCACCGACGAGGCCGAGAAGGCTGCTATCATCGCCCGCCTAAACCAACCCCGCAGCGACAAACGGGCTGAGGATGTGCGCTTTATCCTGTCGGCTATCAACCGGCACGGCTCGCTGGCCTACGCCCAACGCCTAGCCGAAGCCGAAGCTGCGCAGGGCCTGGCGCTACTGAGTGAGCTAGCGCCCACCCTGGCAGATTCGGCTGCCGCTGCCGAACTGACGGGGCTGCTTAAGTCGCTGGTGCGGCGCCTGCACTAGCGAGCGCTCGAAAGATCCCTGAGACTCCAGCCTGACCATCGCGAGGAGGTCGAAGGCCAACGACGCGATCCCGGCGCTGGCAGGATACGCCAAAGGCGACGCTTGCCACGGGTCGGTTGCCGGGTATCATCAGCTCATGGCCTGGCTGACCAAGGCGCGCCATTGGGTGTTTCAGCTGATGCGCTGCCCCCTCTGCCGCTGCCGCTTAAGCAGCGCCTTGGGCTGCTGCGCCAGCTGCGCTAGCGAGCTATTTAAACCCATGGCCAACGTCGACCAAGTAGTGCTTGGGGAGTATCAGGGGGCGCTAAAACAGGCTGTACTGGCTCTAAAGTTCAATCACGTCACGCGGCTCAGTCGGCTGTTCGGCCAGGCGCTGGCCCACCAAGTTCGCCAGCAGGGCTGGCAGATCGATCTGGTCTGCGCTGTGCCGCTGCACATCACTCGGCGGTTCGGTCGGGGCTACAACCAGGCGGCCCTGATCGCCAGGGTTGCCGCCCGTGAGCTAGCCGTCCCCTACCGGCCGGTGCTCTACCGCCGGCGGCCCACCCGTCAACAGGCTAAGTTGGGCGCCGCAGCCCGCCGGGCCAACGTTGCTGCGGCCTTCGGCTGCCGAGCCCTTAACGGCGAACAGGTACTGCTTATGGATGACGTGATCACCAGCGGAGCCACTATCACCGAGTGTAGCCTGGCGCTTTTTGAGGCCGGCGCCCGCCGCGTTCAGGTCGCCGCGGTGGCCCTAGCTAAAGCTGAGCGAGAAGTCCCACTATGACGCCGAACAGCACCCCGACCGCCACCTGAGGGTAGGTGTGGCCTAAGAGCGTCTTGAGCACTTGGGGCTGAAAGCCCTCGGTGAAGAGGTGGCTAAGCTCCTCGACCAGCTCGTTGATCAGCTCGGCCTGCACCCCGGCCGCCCGCCTGATGCCGGTCGCGTCGTAGATGACGATGCCGCCTAAGACCGCAGTCAGGGCAAAATAGGGGCTGCCCAGGCCATAGAGCTGGCCGATGGAGGTGGCCAGCGCAGCCACCGCCGCTGAGTGCGACGAGGGCATCCCGCCGGTTTCGAGCATTCGTGCCAGGACCAACCTTCGCTCGGTCACCCAAACCAAAATGACCTTCATCAACTGGACTATCAGCACCGCCACTAAGGAGGGCCACAACGCCTGATTATGCAGCAACTCAGCCACAAGGCTCCCGGCGACGTGCCTGGGCGGCGTCCAGGGTGTTGCGCATCAGCATAGCCACCGTCATGGGTCCAGTACCTCCCGGCATCGGCGTGAGATAAGCGGCCACCGCAGCTACCTCTGGCGCGACGTCTCCCATCAGGCGGCCCTCGACCCGGCTGATGCCGACATCTAGCACGATAGCGCCGGGCTTGACCATGGTGGGCTTAACAAAACCTGCCTTGCCGATGGCCGCTACCAGGATGTCGGCCTGCCTAGCTAAGCCCTCTAGGCCGCGAGTGCGCGAGTGCGCTAGCGTAACGGTGGCGTGGCGGCCCAAGAACAAGGCCGCCGCAGGCTTACCGACCAGATTTGAACGCCCGATGATGACGGCGTGCCGCCCTTCGATAGGCAACTGGTAGTGATCGAGGATGCGGATCAACCCTGCCGGGGTACAAGGGACGAGTGTCGGCTGCCCGCTCCACAGCCGTCCCACGTTCATGGGATGAAAGCCATCGACATCCTTGGCCGGGTCGATAGCCTCCAGGACCGGCTTGCTGTCTAGCTGAGGCGGCAGCGGGAGCTGGAGCAGGACGCCGTCTAGAGCCGGTTCGGCGTTAAGCTGCGCGATCAGCGCCATCAGCTCGGCCTGTGTTGTGGCTTCGGGCAAAGCGTGAAGCTCGGTGGCTAAGCCCAGGCGCTGTGCCAAGCGGTTCTTGCCCCGGACATAGGCGACACTGGCTGGGTCTTCGCCGACCCGGACAAAGGCCAGCTTGGGAATAAACGGTAGCGTGGCCAGTTCAGCGGCAAGCTCCGCTGCTAGCGCCTCGGCTACCTCATGGCCACTTAACAGTACGGCAGACACCAGAGGTCCTCCGAAAAACAGTATTCAAGTATTCGAGTAGTCAAGTATTCAGAAGGGACGACCCCACGCGGCCGCCCTGGTTTCACGCCTGGTGATGAACAAACGTTCATGGACAATTTCTCCGCAACCCGCAGGCGTGTACACCCCTAGCCGGCCGCCGGCAGCTCTAGGGCTTTAACCAGGCGCGCTAGCACACCGTGAACGAAGCGCCCCGACTCCTCACCGCCGAACTTCTTAGCCAGGCGCACCGCCATCTCAATCACCAGCTGGGCGGGGGTCTCTAGATAGCGCAGCTCAGTGAGCGCCAGGCGCAAGATATTCAGATCGGTCTGGGCCATCTGGGAAAAGCTCCAACCTTCGATCACTGCGGCAAGTTGCTGATCGATCTCTTGGCGATGTGCGGCAAAAGCATCCACCAGCTGTCGGCTAAAAATCAGCGACTCGGGATCGAGCCGCTCGCTATAAGCCTCGGCGCTGTCTTCAGGCTCATCGTGCAGGTGTTCCCAGGCTTCTGCCAGGGTGGTCTTACCCTGCTCGGCCACAAACAGGGTCAGAAAAGCCAGCTCGCGAGCCTTACGCCTTGCCACGCACTAGTTCCTCCGGCAGATTAATAGCCTCTACGGTAACGTTGACCGACTCGACCCGCAAGCCGGTCATCGAAGCTACCGCCTCACGAACGGCGCGTTGTGCCTCCCGAGCTACTTTAGGGACTTCAAGCCCATACAGGACGTGGATATTGAGGTCGATCCAGACGCGCTCGTCTTGGCGCTCAATGGCTATCCCTTTGGCGCGGCGCCCGGTAAGGATCTCACCCATCCGCGCCGGGGGAGTAGCCGGGGTTAGCCCCTCTACGCGATCCAGGGCTAGCTGGGCGATGCCGTAGAGCACATCCTGCGAAATGTCGAGATCTTGAACGACGGGGTCGCTCATAGCTGCATCCTCCTGGCAATGAAGTTTGTATACACCGCGCCACGGCGGTAAAAGGCGTTATCCAAGACCTTCAGGTGGAAGGGGATGGTAGTGCTCACGCCATCGATTATCGTCTCCTGTAGAGCGCGCTGCATACGCGCCATAGCTTCGGGGCGGCTGGGCGCCCAGGCGATGATTTTAGCAAGTAGGCTATCGTAGTTGGGCGGGATGCGGTAGCCGGAGTAGACGTGCGAGTCCACGCGGATGCCGGGGCCACCGGGCCAGTGGACGCCGGTAACGGTGCCCGCCGAGGGGCGAAAATCGCGTTCGGAGTCCTCCGCGGTGATACGCACCTCAATGGCATGCCCCTGGGCCCTGATCGCCTCCTGAACAAAGCTGAGGCCCAGCCCAGCGGCCACTTTGAACTGCTCTTGAACCAGATCCACCCCGGTGATCATCTCGCTGACCGGGTGTTCGACCTGAATACGGGTATTCATCTCGAGAAAGTAAAAGTTCTCATCGCGATCAACCAAAAACTCGCAGGTGCCCGCGCCGCGATAGCGGATATGCCGGGCCAGGCGCACACCAGCTTCGGCCAGTCGCGCGCGCAGCTCGAGCGGCAAAGTGCTAGGCGCCTCTTCCAGCATCTTCTGGTTGCGGCGCTGGATCGAGCAGTCGCGGTCGAAAAAGTGGACTACCTCCCCCTGGCCGTCACCGAAGATCTGGATTTCGACATGCCGGGCCTCATCTACATACCTCTCCAGGTACATAGCAGGGTTGCCGAAGGCCGCCCGGGCCTCCTCTTGGGCGCTGGCGAACTGGCGCTCCAAATCGCTCGAGCTATGCACGGCGCGCATGCCGCGCCCGCCTCCCCCCGCCGACGCCTTGAGCATTACCGGATAGCCGATCTTGTCAGCCCATGAGAGCGCCTCTTCGAGCGTTTCGAGCAGCCCGGAGCCGGGGACCACCGGAACGTCTGCGACTACTGCCAAGGCTCTGGCGCTAGCCTTATCACCGATAGCCCGGATGTTATCAGGCCGCGGGCCGATGAACACCAGGTGGTGCTCTTCACACTTCTCAGCGAACTCAGCGTTCTCCGACAAGAAGCCGTAACCGGGGTGAATCGCCTCGGCCCCGGTCACCTTGGCCGCCGAGAGCAGATTGCGCACGTTCAAGTACGAGCCTGCGGCCGGCGCCGGGCCGATACAGATCGACTCATCGGCCAGCAAGACCGGCAGTGAGTTTTCGTCCACCGTGGAGTAGACCGCCACCGTCTTAATACCCAACTCGCGGGCAGCGCGCAAGACCCTCAGCGCGATCTCGCCGCGATTAGCGATCAGAATCTTCTTAAACACAGCTTCAGGCAGCCTTAAGCCGGTTCGATGCGAAACAGCACCTGCCCGTACTCGACAGGCTCTTCGTTGCGGACTAGGATCTCCTTGATGACTCCGGCCACCTCGGCCTCGATCTCGTTCATCAGCTTCATCGCTTCGATGATGCAGAGCACGGTGCCGGGGGTTACCCGGTCACCTACCTTGACGTAGGCAGGGGTCTCCGGCGA